>ENA-ORNI01000013-ORNI01000013.1-human-gut-metagenome-genome-assembly--contig:-NODE-13-length-212621-cov-29.9459_pt1 | contig 212621 bp, 145 predicted proteins | sample MGYA00242118_ERZ509028 | MGnify/ENA primary metagenome ERZ509028 (study PRJEB26280, sample SAMEA2338755) | human gut metagenome | biome: human gut; feature: human-associated habitat; material: faeces...
CAATTATGAGCGAAGAACAAATCACTCCCAATAACGGGTCTTATTCTGCGGATAGTATCCAGGTATTGGAAGGTCTCGAAGCAGTAAGAAAACGCCCTGCGATGTACATCGGTGACATCAGCGTAAAGGGACTTCACCACTTAGTATACGAAATTGTCGATAACTCCATCGACGAAGCGTTGGCAGGATACTGTACGCACATAGAGGTGACAATCAACGAAGACAACTCAATCACAGTACAGGACAACGGACGCGGTATTCCGGTAGACTATCACGAGAAAGAAAAGAAGTCGGCATTGGAAGTAGCCATGACCGTACTGCATGCCGGAGGTAAGTTCGATAAAGGTTCCTACAAAGTATCCGGAGGTCTGCACGGTGTAGGTATGTCTTGTGTGAACGCATTGTCCACACACATGACTACTCAAGTATTCCGGGGTGGTAAGATTTACCAGCAGGAGTATGAAATAGGTAAACCACTTTATTCTGTAAAAGAAGTCGGCACTTCCGACATTACCGGTACCCGCCAACAATTCTGGCCGGATGGCAGCATTTTCACGGAAACGGTGTATGACTACAAAATATTGGCTTCACGTCTGCGCGAATTGGCCTACTTGAATGCAGGACTACGCATCTCACTGACCGACCGCCGCGTGGTAAATGAAGACGGCAGCTTCAAAAGCGAGCAATTCTATTCGGAAGAAGGTCTGAGAGAATTTGTACGCTTCATCGAGTCTTCTCGCGAACACTTGATAAACGACGTTATTTATCTCAATTCAGAGAAGCAGGGAATTCCTATTGAAGTGGCCATCATGTACAATACCGGATTCTCCGAAAACGTTCACTCATACGTTAATAATATCAACACCATCGAAGGTGGTACGCACCTGGCCGGTTTCCGCCGCGCATTAACCCGTACATTGAAGAAATACGCCGAAGACAGCAAAATGCTGGAAAAGGTGAAGGTGGAAATCTCGGGAGATGACTTCCGCGAAGGTTTGACCGCTGTTATTTCTGTAAAAGTAGCCGAACCTCAATTTGAGGGACAGACCAAGACGAAGTTGGGTAACAACGAAGTAATGGGTGCTGTAGACCAAGCGGTAGGTGAAGTGTTATCCTACTATTTGGAAGAACATCCGAAAGAGGCCAAAACAATTGTTGACAAGGTGATTTTAGCCGCTACTGCCCGTCACGCTGCAAGAAAAGCCCGTGAAATGGTACAACGCAAGTCTCCGATGTCCGGAGGCGGTCTGCCGGGCAAACTGGCCGACTGTTCGGACAAAGATCCGTCTAAATGCGAACTGTTCCTTGTCGAGGGAGATTCGGCAGGCGGTACTGCCAAACAAGGCCGTAACCGTATGTTCCAAGCCATCCTCCCGCTACGCGGTAAGATTCTGAATGTAGAGAAAGCCATGTACCACAAAGCTTTGGAAAGCGAGGAAATCCGTAATATATATACCGCATTAGGGGTAACAATCGGAACGGAAGATGACAGCAAAGAAGCAAATATCGAAAAGCTGCGTTATCACAAGATTATCATCATGACCGATGCCGACGTCGATGGTTCTCACATCGACACATTGATTATGACTTTCTTCTTCCGCTATATGCCTCAAATCATTCAGAACGGATACCTGTACATTGCTACTCCTCCGCTCTACCTTTGTACGAAAGGCAAGGTAAAAGAATATTGCTGGACAGACGCGCAGCTTCAGAATTTCATCGACACTTACGGCGGTGGTTCCGAAAGCGCCGTACACATCCAACGATACAAAGGTTTGGGTGAGATGAATGCGGAACAGCTATGGAGTACGACTATGGACCCCGAAAACCGTATGCTGAAACAAGTAAATATAGATAATGCAGCGGAAGCCGATTATATCTTCTCCATGCTAATGGGTGAAGACGTAGGTCCGCGCCGCGAATTTATTGAAGAGAACGCAACGTATGCAAATATCGATGCATAGTTGTCATATTACGTTTTTATAAACCAACCTCACATCTTACAACGAGGAAACGCCTGCCGGAGAGTAATCTCACAGCAGGCGTTTTTCTTTTCATCTTACTATCCCGTGGAACCGAGAATCAGAGAAGATGTTGTTTTTTCAGTTCCTCAACCGCTATTTCCAGTTCTTTATACCATTCCTCCCCGAACTTACGGATCAAAGGCTCTTTCAGGAACCGATAAACCGGGAGGTTTTCCTTTTTACCCAGCAACACTGCCGCCTTGCATACATCCCAACGATGATAATTGACAGCCTTGTAAGGTCCGTAATCTCCGATACGGATAGGATAAAGATGGCAGGATACCGGTTTATAGAAATCTGTTTTTCCTTCACGATAGGCTTTTTCAATAGCGCAGTAGCAACATCCCTTCTCATCATAACAAGTAAAGACACAGTCTTTATTATTAACAATAGAGGTCACCAGATCTCCTTCCTCATCCGTATATACCACTCCTTGCTTTTCTATTATCGCACGGGCTTCGGGTGCCAGCTCATCCCAAATAACCGGCAACACTTCTTCCAGTTTCTCCACTTCCTCCAACTCTACAGGTGCCCCTGCATCTCCCTCAATGCAACATTCACCTTTACAAGCGTCCAGATTACAAAGGAACTTTTCCCGAAGCACATCCAGCGATACAACTACATCATCAATCTGTATCATTTGCAATATTTATATCAGACAAAAAAGGCGGAGTTCTACCCCGCCCTCCCAATTATAAAAATCTAAATTACTTAATCAACACGCTACCGTCCATCTCAGCCGGAACTTCCAATCCCATAATCTTCAGGATAGTCGGAGCGACATCAGCCAGACGGCCGTTCTCTACTTTCGCAGCCTTATTCTCTGTCACGTAAACACAAGGAACGGGATTCAGAGAGTGAGCCGTGTTTGGAGTACCGTCCTCATTCAAAGCGTGGTCAGCATTACCATGATCGGCAATGATGATTGCTTCGTAATCCTGTGCTTTAGCAGCTTCGATCACATCTTTCACACAAGCGTCTACAGCAACAACAGCTTTCTCGATAGCTTCGTAAATACCCGTATGACCTACCATATCACCGTTGGCGAAGTTCACTACGATGAAATCATATTTGTTTTCGTTGATAGCAGCCACCAGTTTATCTTTTACTTCGTAAGCGCTCATTTCCGGTTTCAAGTCGTAAGTAGCTACTTTCGGAGACGGAACGAGGATACGGTCTTCCTTGTCAAACGGAGTTTCACGTCCACCGTTGAAGAAGAACGTCACGTGAGCATACTTTTCCGTCTCAGCGATATGAAGCTGGCTCATACCCTTAGCAGAAAGATACTCACCCAAAGTGTTAGCCACATTTTCTTTGTCGAACAGGATATGTACACCTTTGAAAGAAGCGTCATACGGAGTCATACAGTAATATTGCAATCCCGGAATGGTGTGCATACCTGCTTCCGGCATATCCTGCTGAGTCAACACAACGGTCAGCTCTTTGGCACGGTCGTTACGATAGTTGAAGAAGATTACCACGTCACCTTCTTTGATTGTTCCGTCGACATTGGCATTTACAATCGGCTTGATAAATTCGTCCGTCACACCTTCATCGTAAGATTCCTGCATTGCCTGAACCATATCGGTTGCCTTCTTTCCTTCACCGTTCACCAACAGATCGTATGCTTCTTTTACACGTTCCCAACGTTTGTCACGGTCCATTGCGTAATAACGGCCGATGATGGAAGCGATCTTTCCTGCCGATTTCTCACAATGAGCAGACAGTTCCTCAATAAATCCCTTACCGCTCTTCGGGTCTGTATCACGACCGTCCATGAAGCAATGGATGAATGTATTGTCGATATTATATTCCTTAGCGATATCGCAAAGTTTGAAAAGATGAACAAGTGAGCTATGTACGCCACCGTTGGAAGTCAGTCCCATGAAATGCACATTCTTTCCGTTTTCCTTTGCATAAGAGAAAGCCGAAATGATTTCCGGATTTTTCAGAATACTATTGTCAGCGCACGCACGGTTGATTTTCACCAAGTCCTGATAAACTACGCGTCCTGCACCGATATTCAAGTGTCCTACCTCAGAGTTACCCATCTGTCCGTCGGGCAAACCTACATTTTCACCGCTTGCCTGGAGCTGCGAGTGAGGATAAGTGTTCATCAGATAATCCCAATAAGGAGTGGGAGTGTTGAAGATTACGTCGTCTTTCTTTTGGTCACCTAGTCCCCAACCGTCGAGGATCATTAAAAGGGCTTTCTTACTCATAATATTTCAATATTTAAATTATCACTCTGATTTTCGGGCGCAAAGGTACAAAAAAGATGGTTACGATGACGCTTAATCTATGTTAAGCCAGTTGATTATCAACGGGCAATCCAACTATTTTCTTTACCTTTGCAACGCTTTTAAATTAAAATCATAGAAATATGGACGATTCAAACCCGCGAACGTGCACAACTAGTATTAATTAAAGCGAACAGAGTCATTAATATCCGATGTCTCTGCTCGTACTAAACAACGAAAGGAGACAATTAAGATGAGAACGTATCTTTATTGCGAGGCCGGCTTTGTGGAAAAAGCACAATGGCTGCCGAATAGCTGGGTCAACGTAGTATGCCCGAACAATGATGACTTTGAATTTCTGACTAAAACACTAAATGTTCCCGAATCATTTCTTGATGATATTGCCGATACCGACGAACGCCCGCGCACGGACACGGAGGGAAATTGGCTGCTCACCATTCTGCGCATCCCGGTGCAGAACAAGCAAAACGAGAATCTGCCTTTCGGCACCGTCCCCATCGGCATTATCACCAATAATGAAATCATTGTATCTGTCTGTTATTACAACACTGATTTGCTGCCGGACTTTATCGAGCATACCCGCCGGAAAGGTATCATTGTCCGCAATAAGTTGGATTTGATTTTACGGCTTATCTATTCTTCTGCCGTATGGTTTCTGAAATATCTGAAACAGATAAATCTGGACATCAGTGCTGCGGAAAAGGAATTGGAACGCAGTATCCGTAATGAGGACCTGCTTCGCCTGATGCGATTGCAGAAAACACTGGTTTATTTCAATACTTCCATACGGGGCAATGAAGTGATGATCGGCAAACTGAAAACGATTTTCCAAGACACGGATTACCTGGACAAGGAATTGGTAGAGGATGTTATTATTGAATTGAAACAGGCACTCAATACCGTCAATATTTACAGTGATATCCTTACAGGCACAATGGACGCTTTCGCTTCCATCATCTCGAACAATGTGAATACAATCATGAAACGCATGACCAGTTTATCCATTGTATTAATGCTCCCGACATTGATCGCCAGCTTCTATGGCATGAATGTGGATATCCACTTGGAAGAAGTGCCTTTTGCTTTCTCGCTGATTGTGCTCTTCTCCATCGGATTGTCAACATTGGCGTTCGTGATATTCCGGAAAATCAAATGGTTCTAAATTCAACTCAGAACCTATTGTATGGAATACTACTCCACATAATTGAGGTTGTCCAAACCTGCAAAATAAAAACAGCTTGTCATCTTATATAAACCATAAGCGACAAGCTGCACATTATACGTTTTTTCTTCTAGAGAAATTAATAAAAGAGAATGTTTAGAGAGAGAAATTATTTTTTATCCTTGTTTACAGCAAGCTTTTCTTTTATTCAATGGAATAGAAACTCCGATAAACCCATTAACTGAGTTTGAGTTCTTTCCTAAGAACATATAGTCTGTTCCAAGAAAGATCGGTCCCAATTTCAAACCAAGTCCGAAAGACTTACCTGCTGACTGAATAGCCGAATAACTAAGCGCTACGTTAAACCAACTCTTCGGACGATAGTTTGCTGACAATGTCAATTCAGTAAGGGCATCTGGTTGTACAAAACGAGTTGTTGACAATACACCAACAGCCAATTTATTATTGAAGAAACCGTATTCTGCACCTAATACTAAAGTAGAAGCAAGACGAGATTTCCGAGATTCTTTAGCTTCACCTACTTCGAGCTGCAACATATCATAGTTAAGCACATCACCTTGCGTCACAAGATCCATATAATTTTCAGTATCACTCTGTAGCTGATTCAATGCACCCTTAACACTATTTTGTGGGTCAGTTATATTAATCATATCTGCATAAGTACTTCCTTTAATATTGATTGGATCCGGATTAGCAGATGCAATCTTTGTACTTGATTTAGACCAAGAAATAAAACCTAAATCGAGAATAGAAGCAGATACAGTCAAATTATCCAGAATTTTATAAGACGCACCTAAATCAATACCAAAACCATAACCAGCTATACCTAAATTTCCACTATCAAAGTCAAAATCAGTTACATAATCTTTACCCTCTTCTTCTTTTAATTCTAAACCTTTGAAAGAACTCTTAAGCTCGGCACCAACAGTGAGGTTTGCATGATAGTTATCAAACTTTGCTTTCAAGTCTTTAGCTTTTGTTTCAATCTCCCCCAAAGAGCCACTCCAATAGCTATCATTAGACCATTCATTTATTTGTTGGTCAGTAGGTAGATTAGCACTCATTGCTATTCTATTAAGCTTCAATTCCATATTACCAATACCTAATAAAGCCTTTACTCTAGCACCAACAGTCAAACGACTATTAATCTGGCGGGAAAGTCCTAAACCTATTTCTGTATAAGCATTGATATTCAATTGCTGACCACTAATATCATAGTTGCTATTTCTCCAATTGTCTTCTATTGTCTCCATCTGATTTAGGAACGTAAACATTGATTTGGTCAAATTAGCACCAATATCTGTACGAAGACCAATATTGAATGACCAGAAGTTCTTTCCTTTATACCATCCAGCAGAAAGGATTTCAGTACTGAAATTCACATTCAGCGTATTATTATCTTTCAAACGGTTCATGAAATCTGGTTTGGTATAAAAATCACCACCGTCGTCTATAATATCAATAATATCCTGATAACCTAATGAAGTAGAACCAACCGTTGCATTGACGGCACCTATCACCGGAAGATTAATAAATCCTTTCGTCGGTGTCAAAGCGGGATTCAATTGCTGACGATAGTGTGTACCTTCCATAAAATAAGAAGTACGTAAGAACTGCGCATTCGCAGGAAGAGTAATAATTGTCATAATGAAGGTCATCCCAATGAGCTTCATAAAAGAAAGTAGCTTGTTCGTTGCCATGATTTTATACTTTTTAATTCTTGTTATTGTTTGCAAATATATAGTATTTCAATAACAAATAAAAGCATTAACCAACAGTTTTTCAGCCTAAACAGAACATTTTTGCGGTTATATATAACAAAAACGTGTCTATTCTGCAAAAAAATGTAGAACGGATGAGAATAGAAGAAGCCCAAACTGATTTAAAAACCTAAAGTCAGTTGTCCATCTCCCAACAAATTGAAGGTCATTCGATGGTAAGGAGTCGTTCCCCGTTCGGCAATAGCCGCGCGGTGCTTTTTAGTCGGGTAACCTTTATTGTGATCCCAATCATAATAAGGGAACTCCTCATGAAGACGATTCATATAATCATCTCTGTATGTCTTTGCCAATATAGATGCGGCCGCTATTGAAAGATACTTTCCATCCCCTTTCACAATCGTTGTATGAGGAATGCCGGGATATTTATTAAAACGGTTTCCATCGATTAGCAAATGTTGGGGACGAACAGCTAATTGATCAACGGCACGATGCATGGCCAGGAAAGAAGCGCGCAAAATATTTATCTCATCAATTTCTTCCGGTGAGACAACACCAACCGCCCAAGCCACCGCTTCCCGTTGTATGACCTCACGCAATGCGTAACGCTGTTTTTCCGTCAGTTGTTTGGAATCATTCAACAACTCATTCTTAAAGTCTCCCGGAAGAATAACCGCAGCAGCATATACCGCTCCCGCCAGGCAGCCACGACCGGCCTCATCGCATCCTGCTTCAATCAGATTCTCATTTAAATAAGGTAATAACATCTTTATCGTTTTTATTTAGCTGCAAAATTAAACGAAATAAAAAAGGAGACCGTATTTCGCCTCCTTTTTCTTCCTTATTTCTCACTTTTTAGAATAAGCTCCAAGCAACAGTAAGCCCTGCCATCACAATAGCTACCATACTCATAAGCTTTATCAGAATATTCAAGCTCGGACCGGACGTATCCTTAAAGGGGTCACCCACCGTGTCACCCACTACCGTCGCCTTGTGAACCTCACTTCCCTTTCCACCGAAGTTACCTTCTTCCACATATTTCTTTGCGTTATCCCATGCTCCTCCGGCATTAGCCATAAAAATAGCCAATACAAAACCACTACTTAAACCGCCAATCAACAACCCAAGCACACCGGGAACGCCAAAGATGAGCCCGGTAAAGATAGGAGCGATAATGGCAATCAAGGAGGGAACAACCATTTCCCGTTGAGCGCCTTTCGTAGAGATGGCAACACAACGTTCGTAATCCGGCTCCGCCTCTCCCGTCAGAATACCTTTAATCTCACGGAACTGCCGACGCACCTCATCTACCATGTGTCCCGCCGCACGCCCAACAGCATTCATTGTCAGTCCACAGAACAGGAAAGCCATCATCGAGCCAAGGAACATACCTGAAAGAACTTTCGGGTTCATCAGGTTTACTTCATAATAATTCATGAAATCTACAAATGTGGCATTTGCCACACTGACAGTTCCACCATCCGGGAAAGTAAGCTCCACGCTTCCAAGACGTGTCAAGCCGATGCGTATTTCTTCAATATAAGAAGCCAGCAAAGCCAAGCCGGTCAGTGCCGCAGAACCTATCGCAAAACCTTTACCGGTAGCCGCAGTCGTATTTCCCAACGAGTCGAGCGCATCAGTACGCTTACGGACCTCAGCACCCAGCCCGGACATCTCGGCATTACCACCTGCATTATCCGCAATCGGACCGTAAGCATCGGTCGCCAACGTAATGCCCAACGTAGAAAGCATGCCGACAGCCGCAATGCCGATTCCGTACAATCCCATTCCGACATTAGTGAAATCACCACCGGAAGCCAGCAGATAAGAAGCAATGATACCAACCACCACAGCAATTACGGGAATTGCTGTAGAAAGCATACCCAACCCTATACCGGAAATAATGACAGTTGCCGGTCCCGTCTTACCGCTCTCGCTCAACTTTTGTGTAGGACGATAGGATTGGGAGGTGTAATATTCCGTAGAACGTCCGATGACAATGCCGACCAGCAGGCCGACTACTACGGCACAGGAAATCAAAATCCAATTATCCAACTGCAAAAGCCATAATATCAAGAAAGTAGCGGCAACAATAAGCACCGAACTAAGATTCGTCCCAAACGCTAATGAGCCAAGCAAATCTTTCATCGTCGCATTCTCCTTAGTACGGACAGCGAATATACCTATAATAGAAAGAATGATTCCGACAGCTGCAATCAGCATAGGCGCAATCACTGCCTTAAACTGCATTGCCGTATCCGCCGAATGGATAAAGGCGGCAGCACCCAGCGCAGCCGTTGCCAGAATAGAGCCGCAATAGGATTCGTATAAATCAGCTCCCATACCTGCCACATCACCGACATTGTCACCGACATTATCGGCAATGGTAGCCGGATTACGAGGATCATCCTCCGGGATTCCGGCTTCTACCTTACCTACCAGGTCAGCCCCGACATCGGCAGCCTTCGTATAGATACCTCCGCCCACACGGGCAAAAAGCGCCTGCGTCGAAGCTCCCATCCCAAAAGTAAGCATGGTAGTGGTAATCACACAGAGTTTATGAGTAGGTGTCAGTGCATCAGCAGGAATCACTGCATTCAGCAACAGATACCAAAAGGAAATATCAAGTAAACCTAGACCGACAACTACGAGCCCCATCACCGCACCGCTTCGGAAAGCGATTCTTAACCCCGCATTCAGTGAATTGCGAGCTGCATTAGCGGTACGTGCCGAAGCGTAAGTAGCCGTTTTCATTCCAAGAAAACCGGAAAGACCGGAGAAGAAACCACCTGTCAGGAAGGCAATGGGAACCCATGCGTTTTGTACGTGAAAGCCGTATGCCATAATCGAAAACAAAATCACCAATCCCAAGAATACGCAACCTACTATTTTGTACTGTTGTTTCAAATAAGACATAGCTCCCTTGCGCACAGCAGCAGCTATCTTTATCATTTGAGGTGTACCCTCACTCTCTTTCATCATTTGCTTATGAAAGTAATAGGCAAAACAGAGGGCCAACACGGAAGCGACCGGAACCAGCCAGAAAAGAATGTCATCCATAGATCCAAAATTATTAAAGGGTTTACAATCGCTAAAAATATGGAAATCAATCGAAAAAAGCAAGTAAAAAAGAAAGAAAATCAAAAAGGGATGAATAGCAGTATCCATGAAAAAGTTGCAGCTATACCGTATGTATTTTACGATATAGCTGCCATTAATGTTAAAGAGAGAGAATTTATAATATAAGCATAGTCTCACGACCCTCCAAATATTCGTTTTATATATTAGACGCATCAAACTCCAAATAACTGCACTCGGAGGGAACTTTTTTTAGTTAAAGAATAAAAAAATCGCCATTCCTTCAAGGAACAGCGATTTAATATATGAGACTATTTTGTTTTATGAACTAAAACATACGGCTGACACGTTCGATTCCTGCCACCAATGCATCTACTTCAGCTTTCGTATTGTACATAGCAAACGAAGCTCTGACGGTACCCTCAATGCCAAGTCGCTGCATCAAAGGTTGTGCACAATGATGTCCTGTGCGGACAGCGATACCCAAACGGTCTAATAACGTCCCTAAGTCAAAGTGATGAATATTACCTACCAGGAAAGAAATTACAGCTCCCCTGTCGGAAGCTTCACCGAATATACGCATATCGGGAATTTCCTTCAATCGTCGCAAAGCGTAATTAGTCAGTTCATGTTCGTGATCCGCAATCCGTTCCATGCCGATACCGTTCACATAATCAAGGGCTTTCGCCAATCCGGTCGTACCGATATAATCCGGTGTGCCGGCTTCAAATTTGAAAGGAAGTTCATTGAACGTCGTTTTCTCGAAAGAGACATGCTGAATCATCTCTCCTCCTCCTTGATAAGGCGGCAGACGGTCCAACCACTCTTCTTTTCCATATAGCACGCCGACTCCTGTCGGTCCGTATATCTTATGGGCAGAGAACACTAGAAAATCGGCTCCCAAATCCTGCACGTCCACCTTCATGTGAGGAATGGACTGGGCAGCATCTACCAGGAAAGGCACACCATGGGCATGTGCTGTCGCAATCATCTCCTTGACCGGATTCACAGTGCCCAAGACATTGGAAACCTGGACTACACTGACAATTTTAGTACGTTCGGAGAAGAGTTTCTCATATTCATCCAACAATAGCTCACCTTTATCGTTCATCGGGATTACTTTGATGGCAATACCTTTGCGGGCTGCCAACAACTGCCAGGGAACGATATTGCTGTGATGTTCCATCACCGAAAGGATAACTTCATCTCCTTCTTCCATAAATTCATCACCGAAACTGGAGACAAGCAGGTTAATGCTTTCCGTTGTTCCCCGAGTGAAGATCACTTCGTTAGTAGTACGGGCATTAATAAACTGACGTACCGTCTCACGAGAAGCTTCATGCAGTTCCGTAGCCTGTTGAGAGAGATAATGTACGCCGCGATGCACATTTGCATTCACGGAGTAATATTCATCTACCAACGAATCGACCACCAGACGAGGCTTCTGCGTCGTCGCACCGTTGTCGAAATAAACCAAAGGCTTACCATAAACCGTACGGCTCAAGATCGGAAAATCCTCACGTATCTTTTGAATATCCATTTTTATGTTCATTTACAGATTGCACATCCCTGACATCTGTTCAACTCACCACGGAAGCGTTTTTCCACCAACAGATGAAGGCGGTCCTTCAACGCATCCAGACGAATCGTATCAATCACTTCATTGACAAATGCAAACATCAACAGCAACCGCGCTTCTTTCTCCGCAATTCCACGTGCACGCATATAGAACAACGCATTTTCATCAAGCTGTCCCACTGTCGCTCCGTGCGAACACTTCACGTCGTCCGCATAAATCTCCAACTGGGGCTGTGTATACATCCGCGCATCACGGGTGGCGCAAAGATTACGGTTGGTTTGCTGGGAACTTGTATGCTGCGCATCAGGACGCACCAGTACCAACCCGGCAAAAGCACCTACCGATTGATCATCGAGCACGTATTTAAACAGCTCATTACTCGTACAGTTGGGCACTGCATGGTCAATACTCGTGTTGTTATCCACATGCTGGTTCTTATCAGCGATAGCCATGCCGCAAAGATTTATTTCAGCTCCCTCGCCTGCCAACAACACTTCGGTTGTATTACGGGTTGTACCGTTATGCAACGTCATGCCATTCAGAAGTACATTGCTGTTCGCTTCCTGCTTCACATACAGGTTGCTGAAACGCACCGTGCTGGTATGTGTCTCTTCCAACTCATACATATCGAATACCACATTCTCTCCAGCAAAAACCTCAATCACCTGCGTTGCCAGGAAATTCACGTTATCCATTGCATGGTCGCAAAGCAATAAACGTGCCTGCGCACCGTCTTCCAGAATAATCAGCACACGGCGATTGACCATAAAGTTGACATCCGCACGCAGGATGTTCACCAACTGAATAGGTTTTTCCACAACCACATTCTTCGGCACATAGAAGATAACACCATCCTGTGCAAAAGTCGTATTAAAAGCTGTCACACCATCTTTGGAGGTATCCGCCAACTTACCATAATACTTCTTCACCAACTCCGGATACTGTTCGGCCACCTCTTTCAGGCTACCGAAAATAACGCCCTCCGGTAAATGGGTTTTAGGGAGTGCCTTATTATAGAATGCGTCATTGACCACAAAATAAAGAGCTGTGCTCATGTTCGGAACATCGCACTTAAACACCTCATACGGATTGACCGGAATAGCAAGACGGTTCAGATTCAGACCGAAATCCGGTTCAAAATACTTGCTTACATCCGTATATTTGTACTTCTCCATCTTACGGGTCGGAAATCCGATTCGCTCAAAATCGGCAAAAGCAGCAGCACGAGGGGCATTTAACACCTCAGCGCTATGTTTGCAGATCATGGCTTCCGTTTGTGAGAAGAGATCTATGTATTGTTGTTCAGCATTCATCGTCATTCTCCTACTTCTTTCTTAATCCAGTCATAACCTTTATCCTCCAATTCCAGAGCAAGTTCCGGTCCGGCAGTTTTCACGATACGACCTTTGTAAAGCACATGCACAATATCCGGTTTGATATAATCGAGCAAACGTTGGTAGTGGGTGATGACAATCGTACTGGTTTCGGGAGTCTTCAGTTTATTTACCCCTTCGGCCACAATACGGAGCGCATCGATGTCCAAACCGGAATCCGTTTCATCGAGAATGCTCAAACGCGGTTCCAGCATTGCCATCTGGAAAATCTCATTCCGTTTCTTCTCTCCACCGGAGAAACCTTCGTTCACCGAACGGTTAGCGAGCTTATTGTCCAGTTCAACAACCGCACGTTTCTCGCGCATCAGTTTCAAAAATTCACTGGCGGTCAGTGCAGGCAGACCTTTATATTTGCGTTGTTCATTCACAGCAGCACGCATAAAGTTTACCATGCTCACACCCGGAATCTCTACCGGATACTGGAAACTAAGGAAAATACCCTCATGACTGCGGTCTTCCGGACTCAGTTCTAACAGATTCTTTCCATAAAAAGTAACCGAACCTTTCGTTACCTCAAAAGCAGGATTACCCACCAATACGGAGGAGAGCGTACTTTTACCGGAACCGTTCGGTCCCATAATCGCGTGTACTTCGCCCGGCTTTACCGTCAGGTTAATGCCTTTCAATATCTCTTTGCCATTAATGCTGGCATGCAGGTCTTTTATCTCTAACATAATCTTGATTAAAATTCATTTATCCTACGCTTCCTTCCAACGAAATAGTAAGCAACTTCTGTGCTTCTACCGCAAATTCCATCGGAAGCTTATTCAATACTTCTTTCGCATATCCGTTCACAATCAGCCCGATAGCGTCTTCTGTCGGGATACCACGCTGATTGCAATAGAAAATCTGATCTTCACTGATCTTGCTCGTCGTAGCTTCATGCTCCACTACCGCCGTCTCATTGTGAATGTCCATATACGGGAACGTATGCGCACCGCACTTATCCCCCAACAACAGCGAGTCACACTGACTGTAGTTACGGGCATTATCCGCTTTTTCCGCCACACGCACCAACCCGCGATAGGAGTTCTCGCTATGTCCGGCAGAGATACCTTTACTTACAATCGTACTACGGGTATTCTTCCCTAAATGAATCATCTTCGTGCCGGTGTCCGCCTGCTGAAAATTGTTTGTCACAGCTACGGAATAAAACTCGGCCGTCGAATTATCACCTGTCAGAATACAGGAAGGATATTTCCAGGTAATTGCCGAACCGGTCTCCACCTGCGTCCAAGAGAGTTTGCTGTCCACCCCTTTGCAGTTACCACGCTTCGTCACAAAGTTATATACACCGCCCTTACCTTCGGAATCTCCCGGATACCAGTTCTGAACGGTACTGTATTTCACCTCCGCACGGTCGTGTACAACAATTTCTACAATAGCGGCGTGCAACTGGTTCTCATCCCGCATCGGAGCCGTACACCCTTCCAGATAGGAAACATACGAATCATCATCCGCCACTATCAATGTGCGTTCAAACTGTCCCGTGTTGCGGGCATTGATACGGAAATAGGTGGAAAGTTCCATCGGACAACGTACTCCCTTCGGTATATAGACGAATGAGCCGTCCGAGAACACTGCCGAATTCAGTGCGGCAAAGAAATTGTCACGGTAACCCACTACCGACCCCATATATTTCTTTACCAAATCCGGATGTTCGCGCACCGCCTCACTGAACGAGCAGAAAATAATTCCCTTTTCCATCAGTGTTTCCTTGAATGTCGTCTTTACGGATACGGAATCCATTACTGCATCCACCGCCATCCCGCTAAGAGCCATCTGTTCTTCCAGAGGAATTCCCAGTTTATTAAACGTCTTTATAAGTTCAGGATCTACTTCTTCCATACTTTTCGGTCCCTCTTTCTTCTTCGTCGGGTCAGCATAGTATGAAATAGCCTGATAATCAATCTCCGGAATACGGAGATGTGCCCATGTAGGCATTTCCAGCGTCAGCCAATGGCGGTACGCTTTCAGCCGGAACTCCAGCAACCATTCCGGTTCGTTCTTTTTCGATGAAATCAAACGAATCACATCCTCATTGAGTCCACGCTCAATGACATCGGTATGCACTTCCGTGGTGAAGCCATATTTATACTTCTCCTGCGTCAGTTCCTTTACATATTTATTGGGTTCTTCTTGTTGCATCTTTATTCTCTAATATATATTGTTGAGTCATATTCTTTGCAGCAGGGAAAAAAATTCCCGCAAACGTCTCCATCGGATAATATAACAAGGATTCTTCCTTTTTTGTTGCACTAATTAACTTATTATCGCCATCCACAAACTCTATCGCTCCAATCACCACACTTGTCAATAACAGAAATTTAAGCGCTCCCAACCCGCTTCCCAGCCAACGGTTCAACCAGTTCAGCGAAATGGCTTTCATCGCTTTTGTCAGCAAGGAGGCAATCAGCACAAAAATCAACGGAACGGCAATCCATATCATTATGAAAGCCAATACCTGCGCAACGGTCATCGAATCTGTCACTGCCGGACAAAGCTTCTCCGCCAAAGAAGCATACAAAGCCTTTGCCGCCAGCAAACCGACTATCAATCCCAAGATAGAGGCCAACTGACGGATAAAGCCCTTTATAAAGCCTACAATCGCCCCTGCACCCACTACTATAAGGATTATTATATCAATCGTTGTCATATTCCTTTCTATAAAGAAAAAAGAGGCACGGAGTTATAATTCACTCTGTGCCTCCGTTTATTCTCAATACAGTACAGTTTATAATGTCTGTTTCACTTCTATTTCCTCGAATGTCTCGATCATATCGCCCACCTTCATGTCATTGCAATTCACCAGACTGATACCACACTCGAAGTTTGTACCCACTTCCTTCACATCGTCCTTGAAGCGTTTCAAAGCGTTGATGTTTCCGGTAAAGATAACGATACCATCGCGAATCAAACGAGCCTTGTCGCTGCGTTTCACCTTTCCGGTCTTCACCATCGCACCGGCTACAAGTCCCACCTTCGTGATGTTGAATACTTCACGCACTTCGATCGTAGCTGTCACCTGTTCTTTCAGTTCCGGTGCCAACATACCTTCCATAGCGGCTTTCACCTCCTCGATTGCATCATAGATGACAGAGTATTTGCGGATATCGACACCTTCCTGTTCCGCCATCTTAGCGGCAGCACCCGAAGGACGTACCTGGAATCCGACGATAATCGCATCTGAAGCGGCAGCCAGAGAAACATCCGACTCGGAGATTGCTCCCACACCCTTATGGATTACATTAACCTGGATCTGTTCGGTAGACAACTTAATCAAGGAGTCGCTCAATGCTTCGACAGAACCGTCCACGTCACCCTTCACAATGATGTTCAATTCCTGGAAGTTACCCAAAGCGATACGACGACCCAACTCATCCAATGTAAGGATTTTCTGCGTACGCAAGCCCTGTTCGCGAGCCAACTGCTCACGTTTGTTGGTAATTTCACGGGCTTCCTGATCGCTTTCTACCACGTGGAATGTGTCACCTGCGGCAGGAGCGCCATTCAATCCCAGAATCAATGCCGGTTCGGCAGGTCCTGCTTCCTTAATACGCTGATTACGTTCGTTGAACATTGCCTTCACACGTCCGTAGCTTGTTCCTGCCAATACGATGTCTCCCACTTTCAAAGTACCGTTAGATACCAGCACAGTAGCTACATATCCACGTCCCTTGTCCAATGAAGATTCGATGATGGAACCCGTAGCATTACGGTTCGGATTCGCTTTCAGATCAAGCATTTCCGCTTCCAGCAATACCTTTTCCAACAAATCTTCCACACCTATGCCTTTCTTGGCAGAGATATCTTGTGACTGATATTTACCACCCCATTCTTCAACGAGATAGTTCATGGCAGCCAGTTCTTCCTTAATCTTATCCGGATTTGCCGTCGGCTTATCAACCTTATTAATGGCAAAGACAATAGGCACACCTGCCGCCATCGCATGGTTGATTGCTTCCTTTGTTTGCGGCATGACGTTATCATCGGCAGCTACAATAATAATGGCGATATCCGTTACTTTCGCACCACGGGCACGCATAGCGGTAAACGCCTCATGACCCGGAGTATCGAGGAATGTGATACGGCGTCCGTCCTCCAACTTCACATTATATGCACCGATATGCTGTGTGATACCTCCGGCCTCACCGGCAATCACATTCGCCTTACGGATATAGTCAAGCAATGAAGTCTTACCGTGGTCAACATGTCCCATCACCGTAACAATCGGAGCGCGCGGTTCCAGATCTTCCGGAGCGTCTTCCTCTTCCACAATAGCCTGAGCAACTTCCGCACTTACATATTCGGTCTTGAATCCGAATTCTTCAGCCACCAGATTGATTGTTTCAGCATCCAGACGCTGATTGATGGAAACCATGATACCGATACTCATACAAGTGGCGATTACCTGGTTGACAGAAACATCCATCATCGTTGCCAGTTCATTAGCCGTAACGAATTCGGTCAGCTTCAACACCTTGCTGTCCGCCATTTCCTGATCTTCCAATTCCTGCATACGGTTGGAAGCCATCTCGCGTTTCTCTTTACGATATTTGGAAGTCTTATTCTTACCTTTGGTTGTCAGACGAGCAAGAGTCTCTTTTACCTGCTTTGCTACATCTTCCTCGCTTACCTCCTGTTTGATAACCGGTTTCTTGAAGCGATCCTTATTATTATTTTTACGGTTATTATTGCCACCCTGGTTGTTGCCACCATTGTTACCGCCTTTGCCTTGCACATTCGGTCTCGGAGCAGCAAAGCCCGAAGTAGCCACGTTGTTCACGTCCACCTTCTCTTTGTTGATACGGTTCCGTTTTTTCTTGTTTCCGGCTGCGTCAACATTATCTTTCACTCCACCCTTCTGCAGTTTCGAGTCATCCTTGCGAATCTCTTTGATGATAGCTTCTTTCATCAACTTCTTCTGATCCTGACGGATTTTCTCTTTCTCTTCACGTTCACGGCGTTTCTCTTCCTTCGATTTTTTCTTAGGACGGGTAGACTGGTTCAATGCAGCCAAGTCAATCTGACCGATTACATTGATTTTCGCACCCAATTCCGGTTGACGGATCTTGAATATCTCTTCTTCTTTAGAAGTTTCTTTCTCTACTTCTACCGTTGTCTCCGGGGCTACTTCCGCCGATACTGCTTTCACAGGTTGTTCCATGCTGTTATGTTCTTCCGCCTTCACAGGTGCAACTTCTACCTTCGGCTCTTCTTTAATCACTTCCTCCACTACTTTTTCAACTTCTGCCGGTTGCTTTTCCACTATAGGTTCCGGCTCTTTCACCGGTTCCGGTTTTACAGCCTCCGGTTGCTTCACCGGCTCTGTCTGTTTGACCGGTTCAACTTGTTTAGCCACAGGTTCCGCCTGAACAGGTGCTACCACCTCTTCTACCTTCACCTCAGGTTCCTTCCTCACTTCCGGTTGAGCTACTGGACGTCCTTCAACAGTTTCTTTCTTCTGTTCCGGTTCTTTCTCAACTTTCTCAGTTCTACGACCGTTCAATTTATCCAAGTCAATTTTCCCGACAGGTTTAAACTTCGGGCGTGCATCCTCCGGTACGACTGTTTTGATCACATCTTCCGACTTCGGTTTTTCCGGTTGCTTTTCAAAGCCTTCAATCGAAACCGACGCCTTATTACGATCCTTATTCTGACGTTCCTGAATGAAACGCTCCGACTCAAGTCTAAGGTTCTTATCTGTACTAAACTCTTTTACGAGTATAGCGTATTGCTCCTCGCTAATTTTTGTATTAGGATTAGCCTCAACGGTATACCCCTTCTTTTGCAGGAACTCAACTACCGTCGCGATTCCTACGTTCAAATCTCTTGTAACTTTGTTTAACCTTATCGTCATATTTTAAATTTAATGAATAAATGGAGCTTTAAGAAGTTGAGAGTGGAGAATTGAGAGTTGAGAGTGGAATGAGTATGGATTTCTTTCACTCCCAACTCTCAACTCTCAATTTTCAATTCTCACTTTCTTCAAACTCCGATTTCAAAATGCGTATTACCTCGTCCACCGTCTCTTCTTCCAAGTCCGTCTTTTCAATCAACATCTCACGAGGAGCATTCAACACAGCCTTCGCCGTATCGATGCCGATAGCTTTGATAGCGTCGATCACCCATCCGTCGATTTCGTCTCTAAACTCGTCGAGATAGATATCTTCGTCAGCTACATTCTCATCCAACTCACGGAACACGTCGATAGTGTACTCAGTTAACATACTGGCCAGTTTGATATTCAAACCGCCTTTACCGATAGCCAGCGAAACTTCTTCCGGTTTGAGGAAAACCTCCGCTTTCTTCTCTTCCTCATTCAGACGGATAGAAGAAATCTTAGCCGGGCTCAAAGCACGCTGTATAAACAATGAAATGTTCGATGTATAATTGATTACATCAATATTCTCATTGCGCAATTCACGAACAATGCCATGAATACGACTACCCTTTACACCTACACAGGCTCCTACAGGGTCGATTCTGTCATCGTAAGATTCTACCGCAATCTTGGCACGTTCGCCAGGGATACGGGCAATCTTCTTAATGGTAATCAAACCATCATTAATTTCGGGTACTTCCATCTCGAACAAACGTTGCAGGAAAACGGGAGAAGTACGTGACAAGATAATCTTAGGATTATTATTCTTGTTATCCACGCGGGCAACCACCGCACGGGCCGTTTCACCTTTACGATAGAAATCGCTTGGAATTTGCTCCGTCTTCGGCAACAGCAACTCGTTTCCTTCATCGTCCAGAAGCAACATTTCCTTTTTCCAGATTTGATAAACTTCTGCATTGATGATTGTACCTACCTTATCTATATATTTATTATAAATACTGTCTTTTTCCAATTCCAGAATCTTGGAAGCCAATGTCTGACGGAGATTCAGGATAGCACGACGACCGAATTTGGCAAAGATCACTTCGTCAGTCACCTCTTCACCCACCTCATAGGAAGCGTCGATTTTCTGCGCTTCACTCAATGAGATCTGCATATTCGGGTTCGTCAGGTCTTCATCGGCCACAACTTCACGGTTACGCCATATCTCGAAGTCCCCTTTGTCCGGGTTCACGATCACGTCGTAATTCTCATCGGTGCCAAACATTTTCGCGATAACACTACGAAACGACTCTTCCAGTACGCTAACCATCGTCGTTCTATCGATATTTTTCAGTTCCTTAAATTCCGAAAATGTATCAATCAAGCTGATTGTTTCTTCTTTTTTGGCCATAACTATTTAAAGCTAATTAAGTATTTAGTATATTTTATTTGCTCGTAAGTGAAGGTTTCGTCCTCTTCCACCAGTTTCGGACGCTTAGCACCTTCCATTTTCACTTTCTTCTGTACAGACACTGTAAATTTCTCTTCATCTGCATGTTTCAGAACACCGGTCAGTTTCTGTCCACCCTTAGTCATCACTTCCACTTCCTGTCCGATGTGGATGTAATACTGTTGCAGCACCTTAAAGGGCTGTCCGATACCGGCCGAACCCACTTCCAGTTCATAATCCTCCTCTTCACGGTTCAGTTTCGACTCTATGTAGCGGCTAAGCTCCACACAATCTTCAATCCAAACACCTTCCGCATGGTCTATCTCAACCACGATCTTGTCATCCGGGCTTACGGTCACTTCTACTAGAAAGTAGTCTTTTCCTTCCAGCCACTCTTCTACAATCTGACAAACAGTTTTCTTTTCTATCATTTATTAACTATATAAGAACAAAAAAAGGAGCTTAATCGCCCCTCCACCTTTCATCCGTTTTCGGTTGCAAAGATATAAATAATCTGTTCGACTACAAAACATTAAAGAAAAAAAGTATGAATTAACAGCCTTATCTTTGTATCTTTACACCGCAATTAAAAAAATAAGCACTATGGCACATCGTCTAAACACCAATAAACAGTTCATGGTAGGCAACGGAATCCTGGCTTTTGCCGTCATCTTTGTCGTGGTTATTTTCGTATACATGAGTATGCGGCTACAACGGGAAAAGCAGGAAGAATGTCATTTCATCGAAAGCTACACGATCAGTCTGGTAAAAGGTTTTGCCGGAGATTCGATTTCTTTGTTCGTCAACGACAGTCTTATCTCCAATAAAACCATATCGGAAGAGCCTTACACGGTAGAAGTAGGACGTTTTGCAGAACAAAGCGCTTTATTGATCGTAGATAATAACACAGAATTAGTCTCCACATTTGATCTTAGCGAAAAAGGAGGGGCTTATCAGTTTGAAAAAGAATCGGACGGGATTAAACAATTAGCCAAATAATAAAGACATATCCCCTTATTACGTATCATAACGAACCATCATCAGGAATGTATAAGATTTAGAAGACAGCCAGAAATAGGAGCTTACAAGGCTTTACCCAAGATAGAATAAACTAAGTTCGTGACAATGCGAGAATATTATCTTGGCTGTAAAGCATTTTATATTTCCGTACGGTACTTTCTCAATTCTCCCCGCAAGGTCAATGCTTTTCCTTCTGTAAATTGATTAAGTAACGCCCAGAATCGTTCGCTATGATTCATCTCGCGGGTATGGCATAATTCGTGCAACAACACGTAGTCTATCAAATGAGAAGGCAGCAAAACCAGGTAATAGGATAAATTAATAGCTTTTCGAGCCGAACAACTCCCCCATCTGCCCTGACTGGAGTTTATTTTCACACTCGAATAGGGCAATCCGCATTGCTTGGACAAGAAGTCCAAACGTGAAGGCAGAATACTTTTGGCATTTCGCCTCAATGATTCTTCAATAACCTTATGCAACCAGCTTTGCAGTTTTTCATCTGTAAAATCAGCATGAGGCGGACAAACGATCTCCATGACACCCAACCGGGAATTAGCCAGAAACTGATCTTTCTCGCCCGACACCAAAGATAGTTTAAAATGCTCCGCATCAATCTTATAATTCAAACCAATCAACGGACGAGCGATTTTTTGCCGGGAGACCAGAAGTTTTCCACGCAGGTTCTCTATGGCCAGTTTCACTTCTTTCAGGGTGGTACCAGGAGGAACTGAAACATAAACAGCATCACTCTTGGTACGAAACACAAGACTTCTCGCACGTGAATTGACGCGTATCACCAAGCGCCCTAACTCATCATCTTCTATAATCTTATCCATTATAATCCTCCTATCAACAGCCACAAAAGTAATAAAAAAGAAGACGCTAACGAAAAACTTTATGGAAGATGCAACTTTAGATCAAATTCTTCCGTCTAACCATTATATCAATCATAAAAAGCGTAATTATGAAAACAAGTTTATTGCTCGTATTAGTCACGGGAATGTTTCTAGTACTTACTGCCGACTCTTGCTTGCAGGGAAAACACATCGTAGGCAGCAAGAATTACATCTCCAAAGAAGTGAAAGCCGACCACTTCAATGAAATCAAACTAGTGGGAAGTGCCAACATCAGTTATCGGCAAGACACATGCAGCCATGTCGAAATTCATGGTTCCGACAACATCATACCACTTATAGAAACGTATGTGGAGGGTAGTACATTCATTATAAAATTCAAGAAGAATGTCACTATCTGGAAAGGAAAACTGGAAATAAAAGTTTTTGCTCCGGAGCTGAATAAACTGTCGGTCAACGGTTCAGGAAATATAAGATTAATCAATGGGATACAAACCTCTAAAGATATTGAATTCCACATCAACGGTTCGGGCAACATTCAGGGAGAAGGATTCAATTGCCAAAAAATGGCCGTTTCAATTAATGGCTCGGGAGATGTAAGACTACAACAAATAGAGAGTCAGGAATGTCAAGCAAGTATTTCCGGTTCGGGCAATATCAATCTGAACGGCAAAGCCATTCAAGCGAGCTATTCTATTGCCGGATCAGGAAATATTCAGGCCGCCGATTTGCAGGCAGAAAACACAGACGCAAGCATTAGCGGCTCCGGCAACATCAGTTGCTATGCCAGTCAGAAGCTGGTTGCCCGCGTCAAAGGAAGCGGTGATATTGCCTATAAAGGAGATCCTCAAGAAGTGGATGCTCCAAGAAAAAATATACGGCAGATCAAATAAAGACAGTTTAAATAAAGACCGTTTAAAAGCATAAAAGAGCTACTGCATCACGCGGTAGCCCATTTATTTAGTTAGTTTTAATCTAAAAAATTGAGAGAATTGAAAACTTCACAGTTTCGCCTTCGTTGTTGTTTTAATTAAGCACACTAACTATATTATATGTTTAAAGCAAATGAAAATGTCTATTCGTTCATAACGTGCGCCTTATGATCAATCCTCGCCAAACTGTCAACGAGTGCCTGATCCGCTTTCACGTCATTCGAGATTGCGACCGACGGTGCGGTTACCTGCTTACCAATGGTATCTGCCGCCAATACACTTCCGTCATCTCCGGAGAAAGAATGTTGTGCCACATTCCCCAAAGAAAGGATGATTGCAATTACGGCAGCCGCCTTGAAGAGAGGAACGAAGCGACCGACCAGCGTCAAGCGTTTTGCTTTTACCACCACCGGCTCTACCTCTGCCAGAATACGCGCGTCAAAGTCTTCGCCCAGCCCTACCTCTTGCTGAACCTGTTGATAAACGAACAAGTTCTTATAACGGAGCAGATGAGCCGGAACTTCTTCCTTTGCGAAGAAGTCGCGCAATGTTGCTTCCTCCTCAACGGAAGTTTCGCATTGCCAGTATCGCTCCAGGAGCTGTTCTATATCCTTATAATCCATATTCGTCAATTTCTAAATACCTTTGTTTTACCTTTTGCCTGGCTCTGAAGAGATTCACTTTGACTTGTTCCTCTGTCAGATTCAGCAGGGTTGCAATTTTTTTATAGCTTTCACCTTCAATGTCCCTCAGTTGCATGATAAGCCGCTGTTTTTCGGGAAGTTCATCGACCAGCCTGTTAATGATCCTCATTTTTTCATCATGAACCATCCGGTCATACGGACTATTGGCATCAGGCTCCTCCTCCATTTCCGGAGTGAGTTCCACATTCTGAGCTTCTTTCTTCTGACTCCGGTCTATCGCCAGATTCTTTGCCACAATCAGGCAATAGGCTTCGACCGATTCGAATTGCGACCACTCATCACGCTTGTTCCACACTCTTATCATGGTATCCTGAACGACATCCTCGGCTTCAGCTCTATCCAGAGTAATTCTGAGAGCCAATCGAAAGAGTTTATCTTTCAACGGCAAAATATCGTTTCGGAAGCTGATTTCTTGCATCTCTATAATAATGACGGGCTAGGATACGAAAAGTTACAGGCGCCCACTACTTTTTTTTGAATTATTTTTTTATTTTTGTTCCTCCATTATCGTTAATCGCTGACGCTAAGGTGATTATCACTTCCGACACCCCCGCATTTATTGCTTCAAAAGAGTTCTCCAACTTCGGAATCATACCGCCTTGAATAACGCCGTCGACTACGTATTGTTCGAATTCGGCACGGGTAATCTGCGGAATCACACTATCGTCATCGTTCTCGTCACGCAGCACTCCTTTCTTTTCGAAACAATACACCAACGTCACATCAAACAGTGCCGACAAAGCCTTAGCCGTCTCTCCGGCAATCGTATCCGCATTGGTATTCAGCATATTTCCCTGTCCGTCATGTGTCAACGGAGCCATCACCGGAACAACTCCTTTGTGTATCAAATCCGACAGTAAAGTTGCATCCACCTTTTCCACATCCCCAACAAATCCGTAATCCACATCCTTGACCGGACGTTTCACCGACCGGATCACATTCATATCCGCCCCGGTCAATCCGAGTGCATTCACTCCACGCGCCTGCAGTCCGGCAACAATACTCTTATTGACCAAACCGCCATACACCATAGTTACCACTTTCAATGTCTCCACATCAGTAATACGGCGACCATTCACCATTTTGCTTTCAATGCCCAGTTGTGCGGCAATCTTTGTAGCCGACCGACCGCCGCCGTGAACCAGCACTTTGTGTCCTTCAATGGCAGCAAAGTCATTTAACAACTGACGAAGGGTGGCTTCCTCTTCTACGATTTTGCCACCCACCTTAATTACTGTTAGTTTTTCTCTCATTATTATTCCAAATACGTATATCCATAAAGTCCCGAACGGTAGTTGGAAAGAAATTCTTTTCCCTCTTCCAAAGAGATCTTACCCTCTTTCACCGATTTCGTCACCCAAGTTTCGAGTGTACGTACCAGTTTCTTCGGACTGTATTGCACATAGTCCAATACTTCCGCTACCGTTTCTCCATCAATAATCTGTTCGATACTGTATCCCTTCTCATTCACCGAAACGTGTACGGCATTCGTGTCACCGAACAAGTTATGCATATCTCCCAAAATCTCCTGATAAGCCCCCACCAGGAAAACAGCGACATAATAAGGCTCCGTTTTCTTCAAAGCATGTACAGGCAGATAATGAGCTACATTACGCGTAGAAATAAAGTTGGCAATCTTACCGTCCGAGTCACAGGTTATATCCTGCAAAGTAGCCGAACGTTCGGGCTTTTCATCCAACCGCTGTATAGGCATAATCGGGAATATCTGGTCAATCGCCCAAGAGTCCGGCAGTGACTGGAACAATGAGAAGTTACAGAAGTATTTATCCGCCAACAGCTTAGACAATCCCCGGAATTCATCAGGCGCATGTTTCAAACCACCGGCAATCTGATTGATCTCACGAGTGATCGACCAGTACAGACGCTCGATCTGCGCACGGGTCTTCAAGTCCACGATTCCATGACTAAACAAATCCAACGCCTCTTCCCTGATCTGCTGCGCATCATGCCAAGCCTCCAACATCTTATTCTGGTTCAGTGTATCCCAAATGGCATACAATTCCTGCACCAGTTCATGTGCATCCGGAGCAATCTCCTCTTCATCGTCCCATTCGGGCAAGGTAGCCGTTTCGAGCACCTCAAAGATAAGTACCGAATGATGCGCCGTCAAGGCACGGCCACTCTCTGTTATGATGTTCGGATGCGGGATACCGTTTTTGTCACTCACGTCCACCAAAGTGGAAATCGAGTCGTTCACATATTCCTGGATCGAATAATTGACACTCCCCTCACTGCTGGATGAACGTGTTCCGTCATAATCGACTCCCAATCCGCCACCGATATCGACGAACTCGACCTTGAATCCCATCGAATGAAGTTGCACATAGAACTGTGAAGCCTCGCGCAAGGCGGTCTTGATGCGGCGGATCTTCGTCACCTGACTTCCGATATGGAAATGAATCAACTTCAGACAATCCTTCATGCCCTTACTTTCCAGAAAATCGAGTGCTTCGAGCAACTCACTGGAAGTCAAGCCGAACTTGCTGGCATCTCCTCCCGACTCTTCCCACTTTCCGCTACCGGAAGAAGCGAGTTTGATACGGATACCGATGTTGGGTTCCACATTCAGCTGTTTTGCCATCTTCGCTATCAGCTTCAGCTCGTTCATCTTCTCCACAACGAGGAAGATACGTTTACCCATTTTCTGGGCAAGCAAAGCCAGTTCTATATAACTTTCGTCTTTATAACCATTGCAGACAATCAATGAGTCGGAATCCGTATTGACGGCAATCACCGCATGGAGCTCAGGCTTGGAACCGGCTTCCAGTCCAAGATTGAACTTCTTTCCGTGACTGATAATTTCCTCCACTACAGGGCGCATCTGGTTGACCTTGATCGGATAGATAATAAAGTTCTGCGCTTTATACCCGTATTCCTCAGCCGCCTGTTTGAAACAAGACGACATCTTTTCAATACGGTTGTCCAGAATATCCGGGAAACGTACCAGCATAGGGGCTGCCACATCCCGCAACTGCAACTCGTCAACCAATTCTTTCAGATCGACAGTCACTCCGTCTTTACGCGGTGTAACAACGACATGTCCTTTGTCATTAATACCAAAGTAGGAGGTCCCCCAACCCGTGATGTTGTAGAGTTCCTCAGAATCTTCAATACGCCACTTTCTCATTTTTCTGTAATTCAGTATTTTTAGTAAATAATTGGAGGGCAAAAATACAGATTTATCTACATCTTGCCAATTAATTGCTTATTAATTCGTTCAATTATGTTATAATCCGAGAAGTTGTTGCAAACGTTGCACCGATGTTTCAATCTGCCATCGGTCTTCCAATTCGTCCGCATTAAAGATATAATGTGCCTGATGATAAAAAGGCGCGCGTTTTTCAAGTGCCTGTATGATAAAAGTTTTCAACTCGTCATCTTCTTTTCCCTGAAGGATGGGACGCTGCTGCTTGGCCACACGCAAGCGTCTGAACAGCACATCGGGATGCACATCCAGAAAAACCGTCTTACCTGCCCGATTCATAAACTCCATATTATCAAAAAAACAAGGCGCTCCCCCACCCGTAGAGATTACCACATTCTCGAACTCGGCTACCTCATGAAGCATATTCCTCTCCAGCTCCCTGAATCCGGCCTCACCCCGTTCTGTGAATAACTCTCCCACCGTTTTGTGGAAACGCTCTTCGATATACCAATCCAGATCAATGAACGGTATATTCATCTTGCGGGCAAAAGCCTTGCCCAATGTCGTTTTTCCGGCGCCCATATAGCCGGTAAGGAAGATACGAATCATAAATGACTAATTTTACCTGCAAAATTAGTCATTTATTTCATTATTTAAAGATTTTCACTCTTTCTTCGAGTGGTTGGAATTCTTTTTCTCCCGGTTTTTCGGCAGGAAGCCCGAACGGCATTTCGGCAATCAAGTGCCAATGCTCCGGCAAGTTCCATGTCCGACGCACTTCCTCGTCAATCAACGGGTTATAATGTTGCAATGACGCTCCGAAGCCCACATCTTCCAGCATTGTCCACATAGCCAGTTGGTGCATGGCGGAAGTTTGCAGCGACCATCCCGGAAAGTTTTCCTGATAGGAGGGAAAAGCTTCCTGAAGCCCTTTGACTACTTTCTGATCTTCAAAGAACAACACAGTTCCATATCCACAGGCAAATGAGTGGTCTATCTTCTCCTCTGTTTTCACAAAGGCGTCTGCCGGCACAATCTTCTTCAAAGCGTCTTTCACGATTTTCCACAATTTCTTGTGAGACTCACCCAGCAGTAACACCACGCGTGTGGACTGAGAATTAAATGCCGAAGGCACGTGACGAACAACCGTACTCACGATACACTCGATTTCCTGATCGGATATAGGTGACTGATTAGTAATTGAATAGTAAGTCCGACGATGTTTTAATGCTTCACTAAAAGATCTTTCCATAATATATCCTTTCTTATATATGATATTTCTTAAACTCTCTTTTTTTTATAACAAGTAACTCTACTAACTTGTTCAGTTAGAGAATATATTCGTACCTTCGCAGCCGAATAAACCATTATCTTTTATGGCTAAACAGAAATTCTACGTAGTATGGGAAGGCGTCACTCCCGGAGTTTATACCTCCTGGACGGATTGCCAGCTCCAAATCAAAGGGTATGAAGGCGCCAAATATAAATCTTTCGACACCCGCGAAGAAGCCGAACGCGCACTCTCAGCCTCACCATACGCTTATATAGGAAAAAACGCAAAAAAGAAAAATGAAAAGATATCCTCCGATCTGTTGCCTCCTTCCGTGATAGACAATAGCCTGGCGGTAGACGCGGCTTGCAGTGGAAATCCCGGCCCTATGGAGTATCGCGGTGTACACATAGCCAGCCGACAAGAGATCTTCCATTTCGGTCCGATGAAAGGAACGAATAATATCGGAGAATTTTTAGCTATCGTGCACGGACTGGCGCTATTGAAACAGAAAGGATTCGATATGCCCATTTATAGCGACAGTGTCAATGCCATCAGTTGGGTACGACAAAAGAAGTGCAAGACCAAACTCCCCCGAAATGAGGAAACAGAAGCACTATTTCAATTGATAGAACGGGCGGAAAGGTGGCTGAGCACGAATACCTACACTACCCGTATCCTCAAATGGGAAACGAAAGAATGGGGAGAAATCCCAGCGGACTTCGGAAGAAAATAAATATGATATAAAATTCAAAACAAATAAATATGAAAACATTGACTTCTAACAAAGCTTTCTGGCTACTATTAGTCATTTGCGTAGTAACGATCCTTCCTTTTCTCGGGCTGCCGGAGTATCACACCAAAGGCGAGCCCCGCGAATCGATTGTATCCTATTCTATGTTGGAAAGCGACAACTGGATTTTGCCGAGAAATAATGGAGGAGAGATACCCTACAAACCACCTTTCTTCCATTGGACTATTGCAGCCGTTTCAACATTGAACGGCGGTCAGGTTACGGAGATGACTTCCCGTTTGCCATCGGCCATCGCGCTAATCTCCATGACTCTTTTCGGCTTTCTTTTCTTCGCCAAAAGAAAAGGAACGGAAGTGGCGCTGCTCACCGCATTCATCACCTTGACCAACTTCGAGTTGCATCGTGCCGGAGCCAACTGCCGGGTGGATATGGTGCTGACAGCCCTCACCGTCTGTGCGTTATATTGTTTTTACAGATGGTACGAGAAAGGGCTTAAAGGCATTCCCTGGCTGGCTATCCTTCTTATGAGTTTGGGAACGTTGACCAAAGGTCCGGTAGGCACTATCATCCCCTGTCTGGTTACAGGTGTATTCCTTCTGCTCAGAGGAGTAAACTTCTTCAGGGCTTTCCTTCTCCTTTCCGCATGGGCCATCCTTTCACTCATCTTGCCGTTCTGCTGGTACATAGCCGCTTACCAACAAGGGGGAGAAGAATTCCTTGCATTAGTCATGGAAGAGAACTTCGGACGTATGACCAACACAATGAGTTACGACTCCTGCGTGAATCCCTGGCATTACAACTTCGTAACCCTGTTTGCCGGTTATGTACCTTGGACGTTATTGGCACTGCTTTCTCTTTTCAGTCTCACCTATCATAAATTCAGTATCCAGCCGGCTGCCTGGTGGAAACGCTTTACCGCATGGATCAAGAATATGGATCCGGTGGATTTGTTCGCTCTTACCAGCATAGTTGCCACATTCATATTCTATTGCATACCGCAAAGTAAACGTAGCGTATACCTAATGCCTATTTATCCTTTCATCGCATACTTCCTGGCAAAATATTTATTCTATCTGGTGAAGAAACGCTCTAAAGTGATAAAAGTATACGGTAGTATCCTCGCCGTACTGAGTTTACTATTGTTTGCCTGTTTCATTGCCGTGAAATGCGGTCTTATCCCGGAAACAATCTTTCAAGGCCGTCATGCGCAGAACAACATCAATTTCCTGCATGCCATACAGAACATTAACGGAATCGGCTCTTTCATATTAATTGCCATTCCTACATTGCTTGGCATCTGCTGGTGGTTCTATCAACGCAAATATACACTCAGCAACCGATTCCTCTATGCCATCGTTGCACTGACTATGGGAATGTATATCGCACTGGACGGAGCTTACCAGCCACCTATTCTCAATTCAAAATCGGTAAAATCCGTTGCTGCGGAGATAGACCGGGTAGTACCGGCAAGTGCAGGCACGCTTTACGAATTTATCGAGGCCGGTGTACGCTCCATAGGTGACCCTGTACACTATTTTGAAATCAACTTCTACCTGGGAAACCGGATCGGAAATTTCTACAAAGACCGTCCTTCGGAAGGGTTCCTGCTAATAGGAATGCAGGATGCGGAACGGAATCTTCCCGAGTTCGAAAAGGAAGGCTACCAGTTCGAACGGATCTATCAATCACCCAAACCCGTTCTTCGCCAGACTGCCGAGATATACAAATTCATCAAAAAGTAGTCTCGGATGAATTCACTGTTTTTCCATGCTTCACCAGATATTCCGCTGACTGGAGCATGGAAAAACTATATTCTTTCAAGGGCAGAAAACTATCATCCATCGGGACGTGAACCAGCTTCCCATTATCGGTATGATAGGCAAATTCCTGATTCGTCTCATAATTGTACATATACAACTGAGTCGCATTACGGCCTACAATCATATTATCGGCTGTATAAAACATACACGGACGTTCTTCTTTCAACAAGTCCACTCCGAAATTATTCTGCAAATAATCAATACCCAACAGTCCCAATACCGTAGGCTGTATGTCTATTTGTCCACCAAAAGCCATATGTTCCGCTGGAGTTATACTGCTGGAATAAATCATCAACGGGATATGATTATACGATTGCGGAAGTTCACACTCCGCATCCCCAACCAATTTGCCATGATCTCCCTCCAACACGAATATCGTATTCTCAAACCACGACTGTTTGCGCGCTTCTTCGAAAAATTTACGCAAAGCCCAGTCCGCATATTCCACAATCTGAGTTTCCGGTTTGTCCGTTCGGGGATGGAAATAAGGAGGTATTACATAAGGCGGATGATTGCTGATTGACAATAAGGTGGCGAAAAACGGTTGCCCTTCGTCTGCCGTCCGATTCAAAACCGGAATAGCATAGTCGTATAAGAAATCATCCTGTACTCCAAAACTATTCACAACCTTCTCTGACGGATAATCTTCCTGAGCAAAGACCTCATCAAAACCGTTCGTCCTGAAAAAGGCATTCATATTATCGTACTGCCCTTCATGTGTCATAAAAAACAGATTATGATATCCATTCTCCTTCAATACCGTAGGCAATCCCGAATAATGGGGAATCACCGAACCTTTCATCAAGTTCCGTTTCATCATGGCAGGAAAAGAATATAAAGTAGCGTACAAACCATGATTGGTATGAATCCCCGCCGAATAAAAATTGGGGAAACTAAGGGAACAGGCATACAGGCTATCCAGAAAAGGAGTCAGATTCTGTGACTGCCCGAAACGTTTCATGAAATTGGACGACATCGACTCCATCATAATCAATACCACATTGGGACGGCGTCGCGATACGCTATCCTGTGAATTATGCCGATAAACCGCCAACGGAGAGACATCCGGTTCACCCGGCCGTGCTAACAAAGCTTTTACTTTTTCCAGCGCTTCCTGTTCATCCATCAGATGCAGATATCTGTTTTCCGGCCGTCGGTCGTCCAGCACGCTCGTCAACAAATTAAAGGTCGGACTGACCCCCAACTGATTCAAAAAGGCATCCTGACAGAAATAGGCGGCACTTACCTTGATCGGATTATAGCCTGTACGTCCCCTAATGCCAAATACACAAAGCCCGATCAAGCCAAGCCCTACCAAACCCGCAACACTTCGTTGCAAGCAAGGGAATGAACCGGGAGCAGACAGGCAACGGTGACGGAAATACCGGCCAAGAAAGGCAATCCACACAACAAAGCCAATCAGAAAGAGCAGGAATAAGGCAATGGACAAATAATAGGAAGTCTCTCCCAATATCATCCCCGCAGTAGTACCCGCATAACCGAACCATTCGAAAATGGAAGAATTGATATGCTTGAAAAAGTAGGCGAAATAAGGAATATCAGCCGCACTGATCAGATAAACCAACCCATAAAAGACACCGAAGAAGATAGTGAAGAAACGGAATAAAGCCTTCCCATAACAGTTGCAAAGCCCACAGGCTACAGCTACCGTCAGCGGAAGCAGTAATATGTAACAACCTATCACGTTATCGAACCATACTCCATGTATAAATGCTATCAATGACAGACTTTTATCAGACAGTGCTTCGGCAGTCAGTTGATGGTAAGAAGAAATGAACAATACCCCTCTGAACAATCCGGTGATTATCAGTGCGGAAAGATGCACGGAAAGTATATATACAATAAGATTTAGAAAACGTTTCATAATAGCTTTTTCTTTTTATGAATAGTTCTGAAAGCAGACCTACTGTTTATTTTTATAAGTATATACGAAATGAAGAATCAGGAAATTGATGGGAACGACTACGATAAGCACCAATATAGGAGCGAGAAACTCGCCGAATCCGATCCACAGGAAAAGGTTCAGCAAACCTACCTCAAGAAGATAATTAAGTAAATGACTAAAGCCAAACCCGACAGCGTTGCGCGATGAAGGCTTGGAACGGAATGTAAAGAATGTAGTTAGAAAATAGTTACAGACAAATCCGACCGCATAACCTGCCGTAAAAGAAAGCGTCGGATTGGCCACCAACAGTACCAGACAATATACGCCATAGTGAATCGCCGAAGATATCGTACCGACGATGCCAAAACGCATAAACTGCCAGAATTTCTCCTGCCAGTCCGGGTGTTGTTCCCATGTCTCTTTAATGACTTTGTTTATCCTCATCGCATAACACCTCTTCTACATTATAAAGCGGACGATGTTTCACCTCTTTATATATCTTTCCGATGTACAGCCCTACCGCACCGATTGACATCAGGACGACACCGCCTACAAACCATACGGACAACATCAGAGAGGCCCAGCCATGTTCCGCCGTTCCCGCAATCAACGAATAAAGGACATAAAAACCGATCAGAATGCTGATAAAGACAAAGATAATACCCAAATAGACAATGCCATAAATCGGCTTCACCGAGAATGAGGTTATTCCGTCGAGAGCCAGTCCCAGCATTTTCCGCAGAGTATATTTAGAGCTTCCGGCTGTGCGTTCCCGAATCACGTCGTCCACCGTAGTGGAAGGAAAGCCCAGCAGAGGAATAATGCCACGCAGGTATAGATTACGCTCTTGATAATGTGACAACTGTTCCAGTACCCTCCGGCTCAGAAAGCGGAAATCGGCATGGTTATAAATGGATTCCACTCCCATCCTGCGTTGCAGTTTGTAGAAAGCCGTAGCGGAGAGACGTTTCAACAACGGGTCGGCCTGGCGGGAGACCTTCACTCCGTACACCACATCGTAACCGGCTGTATAAGCATCAATCATTTCCTCTATCGCATTCAAGTCATCCTGCAAATCCGCATCAATGGTAACAACGGCGTCACTCCAGTCTTTGGCAGTCATCATCCCTGCCATGATAGCACTCTGGTGACCTACGTTCCGCGCCAGATTCATTCCTTTCACGTAAGGATTTTCCTTATGCAGCTTCTTGATAATGTTCCACGTACGGTCCTTGCTACCATCATTTACAAAAAGCACGAAGCTGTCCGCACTGATCTTTTCCTTCCCAACCAGCTCATCAAACAAGGCTGTCAAACAGGCGGCTGACTGTTCCAACACTTCTTCCTCATTATAGCAGGGAGACACAATTGCCAATTTAATCATTTCTCGTTCTATTTAGTTAGTTCTGTCCGTTTCATTTTCGCAAATTCCGAGTACGTCAGAAAATCGGCTCTCTTCTCCTTGAAATTACGGATCAGCAGATCCAGCCGTTCTTCCATCCCTTTGCCGGAATGATTACGGATAATAAACGGCATTTTAAATTCGGGATGTTCATTCAATGGATAAAACTCCCACGGGTGGAAATAGGTCACAAAATAGCCGTCGTGCTTCAGCACCCTGTTTGCCATCCATTGGTACAACTTCACCGGAAGATTATGGCAAGACAACCAGAATAGCGGAAAACGTATCCACGGAGTCACCGACGCAGGAATTTGAAGAACCTTACCCGTCATAAAGCAAGTACGCGGCTCAGAAAGATGCATATATCTGCCGGGAATAAACGCCGGATTCAATGAAGAATTATACAGATATCCCATCCGCTCTATCTCTTCATCGGACACCGGAAACATACGCGGCTGGCGATACCCCTCTATCTTCCTCCCCGTCAACCGTTCGAGTATCTCTTTGGAACGACTGACATCCGAAGCCTGAGGCTGCCAATGGTCACACCCATGAGCCGCCACTTCATGCCCTTCATCCATAATACGGTGCATCACCTCCGGAGCATTCTCCGCAAAGTTGCTTGTACAGAAAAAAGTAGCCCGCACCCCATTCTTTTTCAGACAGTCCAGTATCTTGTTCGTACCATAAACCGATACTTCCATTGCCTTATCCAACGGAAAGTCCACTCCATGTTCACGGGGTACATCAAACTCCTCTGTGTCAAAACTTAATAATATCATTGTCAATTAGCTTTCTATTTGATATCCACTTATAATGGAAGATCGTGCAAAGATAATTATTATAAAATAATAAAGTCCATTCCCTACATAAAAAGAAATAAAACAAAAATACACATATTAAACAATCATATCACTCCAAAGCCACTACATGATAATAAACCCCATGTGTTTTCCTGAACGACTCTACTCCCAGCCGTCGCAGGATACGCCCGAAATGGGTGGCTTGTCCGGAGGAGAATTTCATTTTGGCGGCTTTCTGTATACGTTGCAATATATCCGCAGCAAGCAACCATTCGCCTTCTTCCTCCTTTCCTGCCGCCCGATAATACACTTGAAACAACTGTTCAATAGCGGGCGACTGCTCAAATTCCTGATTGGCCTCCGTCATGATGGCCTCATCCCGCTCGTCAAACCAATACCGTTCATTCTTATATAATGCCGCCATCGCTTGCGCGTAAAGCTGTTCGTAATCAATAGGACGGACAACATCTATCACTCCCGTCACCTCGACAGCGATATAGCGGCGGCTGCCGGAAGTGTCCGTCAACAAGTCCTTATGATTACTCGTACCGATAAAAGAAGCATAGCGCCGAAGTTCCTCCACCGCCGAAGCATTGGGACGCCTTGTATTCACAACCGGTTTTTGCAGAATATGCTTTAGGAAAGGCTGTTGAGCAATGCTGATCTGGTCGAATTCATCCATATTAATCAACAGGAAACGATTCAGGTACAGTTCCGCATCCCGCTTCCGGCTGAAATCAATGCTATCCGTGTAATAAGCTTGCAGACACGGTGGCAGAATCAAGCGACAGAACGTAGATTTCCTGTATGCCTGCGGACCAACCAATATCGGTGAAGTGCTATTCGCATAATTCTTCCTCATCATTCCACGCCAATGCGCCACCATGCTGAGAAACCAACGGTGAAACAAATGCGGCCAATGAGGATTGTCGCAAGGCACCCGTTTTGCCAGATCTCCAATATGATCCTTCCCATCCCAATGGGGAAGGTCATAAAGAAATTCTTCAGCTGGTTGATACACAGGAACATGATCGGAATTCAGATAACGCACCACATCCTTGTCCCAAAGCTTAAGCCCCTCGTACTGCGCATTCATCGTAATGCTTGCCATCTGCCGTTTGTCCACCGGATGAAAATAGAAATTAAAGGTATTCCGCTCCCGACATTCCACCTGTGTAGTCAACTGGTTGAAACGAAACTCATAGCGGCGTTTCATAAATTCATCCATCTGCATAACAAATATCTGTTCGGGAAGCAGACTGCTTTTATCGGCAAACCCACGTCCGGAACGATAGACATTCTTCACCGTCTCCCGAATCAGAAAATCATCTTTCGGCAAGTGATAATGAGCGCGCGACCACCGTACCGTATCCTCTTCGGGAATACCTGTACGGAAACAATGTCCCGCAAGGGCAACCAGCAACGAATGTATATCTCCGTCCGGCTGAAATTCCTCCTGTTCCTCCAGCGCCCGCGCAAAAGCCGCTTCGAACAGAACGGAAAGCGCTTCATGACTTTCATATCCGGGCGCAAGCCGTTGTAAAGGGGAAGCCTCCGTCTGTACCTGTTCACGATAAGTCGTTTCGCCGGGCATAGATGCAGGCTGCTTCATGTAAATCGGCATTGATTCGGGATTGAAATACAGCTCCGGATCGAAAGTCAGGCGACAATACTGTTCCAACGAAGGCTCTTTCAGTTCAATATGAAAAGGAAGTTGAGGTTGGTAGAACTTCACCGCCAGCCGATAAGCGTGCGCATGAAACAATTCCGCTTGCTCGCGGGTGACCGGCAAAAGATCGTCAGGATAAGTAAAACGTACCCAGATCTTGACAGACTTCCCGGAAGAACCGACAAATGCCAGATACGTTTGCGGGAGTTCTTTCACCCACTTCTTCACCTCATCGGCCTCCATAGGCCCCGACAGATTATTCACCTGAATCATTACGATTCCATTGTATTCCGCCATAACCATCACCCCGTTTTTACGGACAAAGGCGGCAGCAGGAAGCAGTTTCGGCACTTTCTGAACATAGTCGTTTTTATCACCGGGAAGCATATAGGGCAGGACTTCTCTCATTTTTGAGACGGGCTGTGCTTTGGTTTCCACTTTCATCAGCTCCACGAGCTGCTCAATTCTCAACGTACGCAGTGTATTCACCTTGCCATCGTCTCTCACTTGTGTTATTCTCATTATTTTATTTATTTGTCCTGCATGTGTGGTGTAGGGCTGTTGTTTACAGACACAAATGTACTGCAAATATTTCACAGAAGCAAATGTATCGTCTCGACACCTTGTATGCAATATTTTAGCGGCAGGAAGCTTTTTATGTATTCAATTTGTGGCATTGTCCCATTAAATTATTAGCCAATAAATTTACTTCCTAAATTTAATATCTAAAATTTCAGCCAAGGCAGGCTTGATTTTCTCCAACATTCGCTCAAACCCTAAATCGCTAGGATGAACACCATCAACAGTACCCTCATGATCTGTTCCTAGAAAATGATTTTCTTTTATTAAGTATAAGTTTTTAAAACCGAGTTTGTGAAGGATGTGTATTTGATCTTCTATTGCTCTATTTTGTTCTTTTACCATCTTACATATTTTCATGTTAAAATTCCCTTTCTCACGAGTAACGGACTGAATGACAATTATGGGAGCATCGGTATGTTTGTCACGGATCGTTTTTATGAAATTGATAGTTCTATCACATATCTCATCGACTGAAGGATTGGGAATACAATCCAAAATAAAAGCATCAACATCATTTATTTGGGATAACATTTTTGCAACAGGTAATTCCATCTTGCCATTTCCACTTAACCCCATATTAATAAACTGATATCCACTACTACGTGATAGTTGAGACGGGTAAGCCAGCCCAGGTCTACTGGCAGATGCTCCTTGGGTAATACTCGACCCATAAACAATGATTTTTCCTTTAAATGGATTATCCATTTTTTTCAAATAGGATTTTTTTGATACTCCTATCTCTAAATGTGTAATTTCATCATATAAAGGTAAATATATCAAACATTCTTTTTCTGATTCATCCATATTTTCTGCTAATATAGAAGATGAATCTATGCCTTGGGGAATGCCGACCCCTGCATACTGCCATATTCCATCTTTTCTAATGTATAAATCAAGTCCTTTTTGCATAATGGGAGTCATATTGGCATTTTGTTTTTTATTAGGCACTCTCCATTTCACCTTTATCACTGAACTATTTGTTTTAAAAGCAATGGCAAGTCCCGCCGAATAAGTATACAGTTGTTTTACAGTCGATGGTAGATTTTGATAATGAGCTGTGTCAATGCGATGAAAAAAATCTCCTTCCACAGTAGCTTTACCAATTAATTGTAAATTGCTGGCATTTGTATAAACTATGTTTTCTTCATTGGCTGCTTGTAGCCATAAACCAGCATAAAAAGCAAATAGAATCAAAATATGTCTTTTCATATATAAAATATGATTACCTAATTAAATTGGGAATTCATGCTCACTGTTACACTCTTTTTGTTTCCTACAAAAAGCTTGGCTTTAACTTCATTTGTCCTGCACTTCACTGGCTTATTCCAAATCTTGGAATTTTTAGTAGGCTCTTTCCCGTCAGTGGTATAGTGGATTTCTCCACCCAAAATAGGAGTGTTTGCAAATAAGAAACCATCTTTGTCAATATATAAACCTGGAAAAGGTAGCCTATAGTTTATATTCATTTTATCCCAATAAGGGATTTCTTTTTGGGATATACGCTTGTAATAAAATGCCAGATCCTTTTCAAAAGCAAGCTGCTCGTCTATGCCTGTCATAGGTTCCCATATGGGAGAAGAGTGCCATCCACGTTCGGCAAGCCCCATAATTTTAGGAAATAAATAATATTCAACTCCTTTGTAATTGCGAATAGTTTCACTCCACAAGGCAGATTCTACTCCTTTAATGTTTTTACGTCCTTCGGCTGTCAAAGATGTTTTTTCCTCTTGTTTTTGATTAGCGAGGAGGTGAGTACGTATTGAGCGGTAGATGCAATAGGGAAGTAGAGCGAAGGATTTTGATTCATCAACGTATCCATTCCAATTATGTCCTGGTTCATCTGGATGTGCATCATACGCCAGATCGAGATAAAAATTAGTGGCATTACTCAAAATAACAGGATACCCTTTATTGGCAAACTTATAGATTAATTCATCCGAATGATTATTGGCAGAGGTTCGCCAACAGGAAATGCCAAAAGCATTATCAGTTAAATACCGCTCGGAGATTTCATTATGTCCTAGAACAACCTCTTGCCAACCTGAAAAAGGTATTTTTTGTTCTTTTAAAAAATCGACGATCCTCATTATAAAATAATCAGATAGTTCTTGTACATCGGTCATACTATATTCCAGCATGAAATCTTTGCAAATTGGAGATCCTTGCCAAGCACCTTCGGCAACTTCATCTCCACCTATATGGATAGATTTTAATGGTACACCAGCTTCTTCATACATAAGTTGAAGTTCTTGTATCACTTTTTTCATAAAACGATAAGTAGAAGGCATCGCTACATTCATTACATTGTCCGAATACCCTTGTGCCGACACATAATGGGAAGCATCGTGAATGTCGTTCAATAGGTATTCATGTGCTTTAATAGGATCTGTCTCAAGATATCTCTCATAACGGGCCTTCATGGCAACAATGGCAGCACGGGCATGTCCCGGAGATTCAATCTCCGGGATTATTGACACATGCCGATCAGCTGCATATCGAAGCAAGTCAATAAATTCATCACGAGAATAAAAGCCATTACCTGATGTCTCTGACTGATAATCGAAATTCCCATTATATGCAGGATACAAACATTCGGATTCATCATAAGTATGTCCCCTGCGAGAGGCTATTTCCGTCAATTCCTCTAACCCTGGAATTTGTAGGCGCCATCCTTCATCATCTGAAAAATGAAAACGAAAAACATTTAGTTTATAAGAAGACAATATATCTATTAATTTCTTTAAATCAGTTATCCCTATGAAGTTACGTGCTACATCTTGCATATGTCCTCTATAGGAAAAATCCGGATAGTCCTTGATGAAAACAGATTTTATGGAATAAGGGGCCTCCTGCCCTTTCAATAAGGACAAGAAAGTTTGTATTCCATTGAAGATACCGTGCGGAGTTATTGCTGAAATATGTATTTTATCGTTTGTTACATTCAATTCATAATATTCTTCGTTGACGGCATTTTCTTTCTGCTGCAAGTAGTCTAGTGTCAATTGGACTTCTGATAGAGAGTCTTCTACAATCGCATACAGGGAAGCTAATTTGTCTTTCATTATGTCTACTTCCGTATGAAAATCCGGATGGGCAACAATATGTATTACATTCTTTAGTTTCAGATATGACTGAGAGTATGATACGTGTTTCACTGCAGGTATCACTTCTATACCATTTGCATGCTTCATTGCACTCTCTATACGTTTGTTGTCTTTATACACTTGGATAGCTTTTTCATTTTTTGAGTATATAAATGGTAGCGAACGAGTGACTAATTCTACAGGTAATGGAGTCGAGCTATGAGACTCATCTACCCAATAAACTCCTTCTGGTTTCATTGAGTATCCCGGCATTTCTCCGCGTCCACTTATAATTAGTATAATAGAATCACCTGGATTTAAAAGTTTGTAATTTTCTTTAGGAGAAATACGGTGAAATGTTCCTTTCACATTCTCTACCTTTACCATATTTGATTGTTGCTTGCAACTTTTCATTGGAAACTGGGAATAAAAAAGGCTCCAATTGCGACTAAGAGGAGTGTTGGATATGTTTTTAATAACAAACCTATGTTCATTGTTATTACTCTTGTTTATATCTGGTACACTCACTTGCCACGACACAGAGACTGGAGCTTTCCTATTTGACAGCTCACAACCTATTACAACCATGAATGTACATAATATCAATGATATATTAATTACCTTACTCATAGTTCTCTTTTATTTCATCTCACTATTAATAAATCAAATCAACGCCCATTACTTATGTAATTTTCTTTTTCGAAGATATTGTAATAAATAGGCTGGGCGGTCGGTTTGGATGATGCGTGCTCCTAATTTATCTATCAAATATCCATAACCTGCATCTGGATTTGATAGTGAAAGGTCGTCATCATGTCCACCTGCCATCGTGTCCCATAGTGTATTATACCAAATCAAAGATTTTCCTTTCAACATAGCAGGAATTTTTTTAGGCAACTCGTTGTTGCCTTTTATAAACAATAGTTCGAAAGCAACAGGATTAATATCCTTACAAAACTGTTCTATTTGTTGTTCCGCATTAAGTTTATCCAAGCTCACAATAGGCATATAGATGATTTCACAGAGATATTTCTCATATTGTCCTTTGACTTGTTCTACAGATTTACCTCCTTTCATTATAACCTGATTGACGGTTCCCGTCTTTTTTAATAAAGCGTAAACTTCATCAAAGTAACGATCAGCCTTGTCGAGATTTATCATAATTCTCCCCTTGGTTAACAGTAATGCTTCCTCCAAAGTTGGAACTTTGTGTTTTGTTCGAATTGCACAGCCATTTCGAAGGTATAAGTTTGATATGTAATCCATTGTAACCTCTGACACCTTTCCCTTTCCGGTTGTCGTACGATTCAAAGTTTCATCGTGCATTAAAATAAGGACTCCATCTTGGGTTCGTTGCACATCTAATTCTACGATATCTACTCCCATTTTTATTGCATTTTCAATTCCTTCAAGAGAGTTCTCAGGAAAATTGCGCCAATCGCCTCTGTGAGCAACAACCAATACACTGTTAGTAGAACGAGACATTAATTGCTCGCGAATTTGGCTCACTCGATTTTGTGCATAAAATTGAGTCGATAATAAGGTAATTATGAATGATAAAATAATTCTTTGCATGATTTTTGTTGATTATATGATGTGAAAGGGCGTATTTCGAATTATACGCCCTAATTTGGTTTAACTATAGCCCGGCATCGTATGCGCCTGCCTGCATTTTCTCTACATTACGGGATTTGCCACGCCCATCAATACTGAAAGCTGATTCACCACACCATTCCAAAAAATTAACTCCTATTGCCTTATCGTCTACTTTGAAATCTCTTACAACGTCTATTACTTCTTGTATAGTAGCAAAATTTTTAATTTTTTCTTCTGATACATTCCATTGGTAAACGCCATCTGTAAGTTCTGGCTCCGGCATTTGGACATCGCTATAATCAGTGTCTTTCTCTGTAGCTCCCCAGCCTTGATCAGCTGCTTGGTAGACATTGTAGCCTTTGGAAAGATAGGAAGACTTATCGAGGTAAATTGTTCGAGTTCCTTTCCCTTTGCTAAATAGAGAATTTACTAAAACTGCAGAATAACTAGGACTTCTAAGTACACCATAATTATTTTTTTCGTTACCTATAATAGTTGTATTCGCAAATAAAAAATAACCGTCCCCATTAACAACAATGTTTCTGTCGTCATTGCCAGCTGCTCCCCAAATGGTTGTATTATTCATACACATAATAGCCTTGCCACCTGTATGAATCGCTGTACTCCATTGTCCTGTGACATAGTTCTCATATAAGGTACATGTATTCATAAATAATTGACAGTTACCATTTGCTACCATCAAGGCACCCCCACGATCTCCTGCAATGTTATCATGTATTTCTACATTATTCATAAACACATTACCTTGATTGATAAAGATGGCACCACCACGAGGGGTCGTTGCCTTTTTTACATTAAAATTTTTAATTACACAATCTGTTAGGTATAATGAGTTGATTCCATTAGAGTAAAATGCTCTCACAGCTCCATCTGTTTCCTTGTCATATTTTCCATCGAACACACAACCATTGAAGTATAAGTTCATTTGATTGCCCAATTGAAAAACTGAATTGGTAGTTTTGCCTGTATTGCTATCCGTATTTCGTGTCAATGATGTGATAAAACGTTTGGTATCCCTTTTGCTTAAATCGCCACCAGTGCTCTCTGGATCATAGCCGCCTTCTATATAAATATCTACAGAGCTATTGTAACTAGTGTAATCCACTTTTATTCCAGCGTCATTTTTAACCAATTCATATTCGCCTGCAGCCAAATAGATGTTTTTTCCATCCAGTCTTTCTGCATTTTCAATTGTAATATCTGCGTCGCTGTTTGCACTTAGCAAGTTACGGAAATAATCTGCACTCATTGCATTGTCCCATGAACTGCCATCAAGACTCCCTTTTCCTGTTGGAGAAACATAATAGCACTCCAGATCTTCTGGCATAATCACTTCCTCATCCAAATCATCTGTTCCTGTAATCAATGGAGGGTCTACCATTTCATAGTTCTCTTGGCAAGCTTGATTTATAAGCAAGGCACAAGTTATCATTACCAAATATGAGAATATAAATAATATCTTTTTCATTGCATCTTCTTTTTTAATGTTCAACTGATATATTTTCTTGTGTCAGCGAATGATATCCGGATAGCCCGGATTTTGTTTCAAATATTTATTCTGTTCCAAAACTTTCTGAGGAATGGGAAATAATTCATAATGATCATCTTTGTCTCGGGGCTTATCCCACCATTCTTCTTGAAAACGTCCAAAACGTATGAGATCTGTGCGACGACGAGTTTCATTTAAGAATTCACGTCCCCATTCATCCAACATTTCTTTTAAATCGAGCTCTACATTACCTTCAGGCTTATAAGCAATATCTACATTGAAATTTTCATAATTGCGTTTACGAACACTGTTCAACAATTTTCCCGCTTCATCCGCTCTGTTCAAACGAATTAAACATTCTGCTTGGGAATATATGATTTCGGGCAAACGCATAATGGTATAATCCGGCTCAGCAAAATATCCACCGGAGAATGAATAAAATGGATATTTCACACAATATAACCCTGAATTAAAATCCCCATTTTCATATTTAGATTCTGCATAATTGGGATTAGAGATGATTCCTTCCGGAGCTTTTCCTTCAAAACGTCCGACCTGATCTCTTAAATAGATAACGTATTGATTAAATGGATCATAAGCATATCCACCATTCATTCGTGCATTGGGAATTCTTCCTTCCAAGAAAAACATTCCTTCGCGTGACTTATTACTCGTGTTTTTATATTGTTTGTAACGTACATCTCCTGGATATTTCAGGAACTTCTGTGTTACCATACCCAGCTCATAAGTAAATAATTGAGGCGGATTTTGATTGTCATAACTTGGGGAAAGAGCAAACTGTGGATTTCGTTCACCGTCTCCTTCAATATCCAAATAATTGGCAGACCCATAAGGCATACTACGTCCGTATACCGTACGATGGTTTTGAAGCATATGCCAATGATTCATCCCATATGAAGAAGGAAATGCAAATATTACTTCATTGGATGTATCATTGTTCCAATCAAAAGCTTCATACCAATTTTGAGCAACTGCATAATGTCCAAAATCTCCCTTTGTGATGCGAGCACACATCTCTTCACAAGTACTCCACTTTGCTTCACCAATCCATTTTTCTGCATTCAAGTACAAACGTACTAATAGTCCTGCGGCAAATGCTTTAGTACATTGTCCCTGTTGTATGCCATTACCTGATTGACCATTTTTAATAGGTAGAATGAATAAACAGTCCGTCAATTCTTTTTCTATAAAATTGAACAAAACTTTCGGCTCAACCTGTTTCTGATTCTCGGGCAATTTATTTATAGCTTGATCGGAAGACGTGCAAAGTACGACATAGCGATAGGCATTAAGTAAGCGTAAATATTGATAAGCACGAATACAGCGTAATTGTCCTTTGAAGCCATCCCATTCTTCTCCTGTGATTCCAAAGTGATCTGGAGATAAACGATTTAAGTCATCTAAAATAACATTAGCTTGAGCAATCGTCAAATAAATGCTATTCCATTCTTGGTTCCAACGCGCTTCAACTAAATCATCGTACTGATGACGATGAAACTTAGCCCATACACCACCATCCACCCACCATGTTCCACGACTAGGGGTTATTAATTGATCTGCACAACACTCTTCGCTCCAATTTGCCTGACTTACAGTGGAATAAATTCCTTCAAATGGGCGAAATACAGCATTGATAATATCTTGCTTTGTTCTATAATAATTATCAGACATTACAGAGCTATATACTGTTTCATCCAAATCAGTACACGATGAGAAACTACATACCGTAATAGCTATAAGTCCTAATTTAATGATATTTTTTATTTTTTTCATACAGTCCTTATTTTAAAAGTTAACTTGCAAACCCAAAATGAATTGGAAAGCAGATGGATAATAGTTTGCATTGCCTCCAAAAGTTCCAGGAGTTAAACCATTTACCTGATAGGTCGAAGGATCTACTCCAGAGAATTTTGTAAATGTATACAGATTGTTAGCAGTACCAAAGATACGAATTCTATCTATGTACTTTTTCTTTATGTCGAGCGTGTATCCTAATGTAATATTATCAATTTTTAGATAATCTCCCGGCTCAATAAAATAGTCGCTCAATATATTAATTCCTTTTTTAATATGTGCATTTTTTGAAAAAGCTGTAGTCAGCAAATTGGTTGTTCCACTTTGCAATCCATAATAAAAATCATGTACATTAAAGATATCAAACCCACATGCTCCGCGCAAAGCAATGGTCAAATCAAAATTTTTATAAACGAAGTTGTGAGTCATTGAACCTGTAAATTTAGGTAGGCCATTACCTGTGATACTTTTATCATCTTCAGTTGCCTCTGCAATTGGAATAGCTTTGCCATCCTTGTTGTACACCATCCAATCTCCTTCCTTATCTACGCCAGCATAACGATAAGTAAAATAGTTGCCTATCCGTTGCCCTTCTTCAATTCGCTGCAGATATCCTGGATTATTGGGGTTTGCCATCTCACAGGTTGAATAATAGCTCTGCCCTTTGTAAATATCATTGGAGAAGCTAACAAACTTGTTATTGTTCGTTGCACCAACCACAGTCATATTCCATGTAAAGTCCTTCATTCTAATAAGATTGGCTGTGATATCGAATTCAAACCCTGTATTGCGCAATGTTCCTACATTAGCATAAATAGTACTATACAAGTTAGGAGGTGTAGGAACATTGTAGTTCCCTAGCAAATCTTCTTGCTTACGAATATAATAGTTCAGTGAACCGCTGATTCTGTTCTTAAACAATGAAAAATCTAATCCTATATTTTGATTGCGTCCCTGCTCCCATCTAAGTTCAGAATTAACGTTCTTACTTGGTCCCCATACGTGGAAACTATTTCCATTATATTGATACCAGCCAAAAGCTTGATAGGTTGCTAATGATTGGTAATTGCCTATTTCCTGATTGCCGGTCAAACCATAGTCATAGCGTATTTTTAGATCGTCAATCCAAGAGATTGAGTCCATGAACTTTTCATCTGAAATACGCCAACCTAGCGAGAATGCCGGAAAATTTCCCCATTTATGATTTTTCCCAAAACGGGAAGAACCCTCATGACGTAAAGAAAAAGTTAGCATATATCGTTCTTTCCAATCGTAGTTGACACGTCCGAAAAAAGATATTAGTTTGTGGTCACTTTTAGATGATCCCATCATTGTTTTCCCTTCTATAGAGGCGTATAAACCCGCTCCTAAATTATTGTATCCTAAAGCATCCGAATCAAAGTTCCAATTTTCAGCATCAAACCCTTGACTGACACCGTACATATAGCTATATCCTAGCATCGCACGAATCTGGTGATTCTTTATCCGGGTGGAAAAATTCGTTATCCATTCAAGGTTTGTGTCTGAACTTTTAGCAAAAGAACGTTTCGCCTTGCCATCTATTCCCGCATTCACATTCGGACCATAAGTGGAGGGGGTGAATGTGCCAATTAATTTGTCCACCTTATATTGCGATACTGTTATTTGAGATTTTAGCACCATATCCGGGTTTTTGGGATTAAATAGCGGAAGTAAATTGACGCCTGCAGAAGCATTCCACTCCAAAATGTCAATTTCTGTATCATCCTGCTCTTCTTTAAGTCGTTCAACAATGTTATATAACCCGCTACCTGAAGGAAAGCGATAATACCCATTTTTTTCTTTTGAATCATAAACAGGTACTGTTGGATTATTTTGGATAGCTCCTGTAAAAACATTAGCCGCAACTTGACGTTTGATATCACGAGGACTAATGTTGGCTGAAAATGTAAAAAGTCCATCTTTCGTTGTATGATTTATGCTTGCACGTGCACCATACTCCCGGCGATCAGAGCGAAGGTCTACTCCTTCCGCGTTCCGATAGTCAGCTGTCAGACGGTAGTTGGTACGAGCAGTACCTCCAGATAGTGTTAGGGTATGCATATGTGTGACTCCTAAACGCGTAATTTCATCAAACCAATCTGTACTAGCACCTAAATCATTCAGAGGATTAGATGGTATACAATATGCCCGATATTGTTCCGCATTCATGATATCTAACTCATTTTTTACTTTATTGAAAGTAACAGATGTACTATAAGTAGTATGAACCCTTCCATCTTTAGTACCTTTCTTAAGATTAACCAAAACAACACCGTTACTACCACGAGTACCGTAAATAGCTGACGCTGCTCCATCTTTCAGTACATCAATCGATTCAATATCTGCAGGATTGATGTTAGTTAAATCACCTCCAGGTATACCATCAATCACAATGAGCGGACTGAGACTTGCATTGCGTGATGATATGCCACGTATTTGAATACTGCCCGTACTGTTAGGGTTTGCCAAGGCTGTGTTGGATACAGACACACTAGAAACTTTTCCCTGCAATAACATTGATGCATCCAAGCTTGATATTTGATTCAAGTCTTTAGCACTGACGTGTGAAATAGCAGAAGTCATTTCTTTCCGTTTCATTGTGCCATAACCGACAACTACCACTTCGTTTAAGACAGTGTTCTCTTCCTTCAGGACAATACGCAACTGCTTTTGTTTTCCTATTGCTATTTTCTGGGTTTCATAACCAATGTATGAAACTGCAAGATGCCCATTCGAAGAAACTGGAATGGTGAATTCGCCATCTATATTTGTTACAGTTCTTTCCTGTGAATCAATCACTTGAATTGTGGCCCCTATTATAACTTCGCCTTTTTCATCTACAACAATTCCTTTTACTTTCTGGTCTTGTTGCATTTTTACAGTTGTTGCATACGTATCTATTCCACTCCAAAATGTGACTATTAAAACTAACATGCAACAATATAAGCTGTGTAATTTATTGATCATAAAAATATTATAATTTTAGTATAAGACATAAGGTTAACGTTTTCCTCGTTGTTTCAAAGCTTTGATGAGTTCCTTGGGAACATCTGTCATAATCATTTTTACATCCGGGAAAATGGCAAGCAAATCCTCTAGATATGTTTCATTCAATTCATATTCAGAGACATCGCTGCCTGTCCAGGCAAGCATACCGATAGAAACAATCATACCATCTGCTATGCCCTTGGATACATCAGTGCTCTTACCATTTGTCATATAACTGCCTTGAATGAAGTAAGTTCCCGGTAAGCCAACCAAAGCTTTATGTGCACCGACCCATGGATACGCATGCGCATCTTGGTCTAAATCCAATACTTCTTTTACTTTCTGTTCACTATTGCAGTAAAAGAGTACCGACTCCGTCATTTCTAATTTTTTAACGATATCAAAGACTTGTTTGGTAGATGCAGTACGAGGGGAATAATCTAAATTAAAATATATTTTTCCACGACCGGCTTTCAAAAAAGCTTCTAAAGTTGGAATTTTTTCATCTGTTAAATTTCCGTTCCTATCTTTTAAGTTATATTTCTGTATTTCTTCAAAAGTCATCTTTGTAATATCACCACTCCCATTAGTGGTCGCATTGAGTGTTTGATCATGGCATACGACAACTACACCATCTTTGGTTACATGGGTATCACATTCTATGATTTCCGCACCTGATTTAATAGCCGCAGATACTGAAGGAATCGAGTTTTCGGGAATGGTTAAATCGGTTGTGTGCGCCCGGTGAGTCATAACCCATACTTTTTTATAATTAGGATCTTTAAACTGTTTCATCGCTTCAGTTAAAGCTAACAAGTTGTAAACCCTTATCCGCTTCTGGATTTTATGTTCTCCTGCCGTAACATTCATGGTATAATCTCCGCTTTGGGTATATTTATGTGTTATTACATCGGTAGACATACCTTCTTTTATAGTTCCATCTCCGAAATCAATATGAATGTTGGTATTCTTATCAAGATTCAGAAACCTGACTTCTACTGCTTCCTTCAGCATAGCTCTTGTACATGTGGAAAGATACGGATTCTTTTTTACAGAATCCTCGTCCGAACATGCTGTCAAGATACTACCTACATATAATAGCAATATCCAACAGCAGCAATTCATCACAAACATTTTAATAGTTGTCCTTTTGTTATTGGACAAGGAAATCAAATGATTTTTTTTCATTAGCGTTATACTTTATGATTAACAATTACAATACAAATGATCTTTTCATTTGCGGTAGTAAAATTAATCATAAAGAATAAACGTTAAATCGGTGAAATTGAAAGAAGTAGATTTTAAAGCATTTATAAGCATATAAATATCTTATTTTCAGAAAATTATATAACATTACATAAACTAAGAAAGTAGAGAATATAGTCGCGGATAGTAGACTCTTTTTCTGGCAGAAAATCTCTATGATACTCTTGTAATTGTTTTGTAACGCTATTGTTATTGGATTTGCATCACTTTTTCTTCGAAAACATCTCGTGATAGTGCTTTTTCGCGTAAACGTGTTCGGTAATTGTAGATGGTAGTTGGAGAATAATGTAATAATTCGGCAATCTGGGCACTCTTTACAAAACCCAAGCGAATCAATGCACAGATGCGAAGTTCAGTATTTAGCAACTCTCCTTCTTTCAGTATAAATTGTTCACCGGGAAGAAGTAGATTATTTACAGAAGCTACGAAATTGGGAAATATGTGTAGAAACGCCGAATCAAAATGCTCATATAATTCTTGTTGCTCCGTGACAAGTAGATCGCTGGCACACGAGGTCATTTTCATCAAGTCGGAATACTCTTTCTTGAGCAACTTCTTATTAACTTGCTTACGAAAGTTGTGCATACGATCTACATAAGTGGAACATAGTTTAAAAAAACGGGAGATATATACTTCTTTAATATTATTACTGTCTAAAAGTTCTAAATTAGCTTTTTTAAAATTATTGTTAATTTCTTCCAGTTTATTATTGGCAACTGTTAAGTCTTTGTTTAAACCTTGTTGTCTTTCTTTAGCCACCTTCAGGTTTATCATTTGGCGATAAACATAAATTAGTGTTATTCCTGACAGAAATGTTAATAACGTAATTAATAATAAATAAAACTGAAGTTTCTCATTTTGCTTGCTTATTATATCTTGAAAACGACTATTAATCATAGAATAGGGTATGATATGCCTCCAGTTTCTCATACGGGTTTTATATGCTTCAGTTACGCTCCATGAAAAATTGATATAAGTATTTGCACGAGTGATATCTCCTCTTTCATACATTATTTGTGCCAAATTCATAATTGAAGACTGTTCCTTTATGGCTGAACGTACGTCTGAAATAGCTGAAAGAATAAGATAATATAAAGACTCATCATCTTTGCCCATTGTTTTCAAAATGCCAGATCGGTCATAAGTAACTAAAGCATAAAAAGATGTACCAAATGTAGCCGATTCCATACGTTTGTCATTCCAATATAAGGCTTTTTGGTAATCTCTTATTTCTTTGGCTTGAAACATCTTTTCTGACAAATAGGCATCATCGGTAGGAGATAATACTTGTAGTATGGAATCCCGGTATGTTAAACCTATATTTCGATAATATAACGAAGTGTGCTTGTTCCTAGGTAAACTTACTCCCGTTTCAAAAAACAAGCGTTTGCAATACATATAATATCTCCCTAAGAGAGAAGAAGGAAGCGTGGAACGGTCTATCTTTGATAACATATCTTTGGCTTCTAGATACATTCCTACACAAGTTAGCAAATATACTTCTTCCAATAAAGTCTCAACCTCACAAGTAAAATTGTGTAAATGTTTTGCTAAAGCCAAATTCTTGTATAGATAATGAAATGCAGAATCTGAACTATATGTCTTATATTCATTATAAATTGAGAAGTTCAAAGCGTAGCGGTCTATTGAATTAGGGGCAACAGTTGTAGATTTTAAGTTTTCTACACGTTCTTTCTTGTTTTTCTCATATATACTATAATTACTAATATCATGATCCAAAACATTGAGTAATGAATCTATTTCCTTATTAGCATACCCCCAAGTGGATAATAAAAAGGATATGATTGACAAGATATAACGTAAAGAATTCATTTTATTCAACTATAATTGGTTGTTTAATACAAAGATAACGATTATTTAATAATAATCAACTTTCTAATTCAAATCAAGGTTGCAAGACACCTTTTTTTCTTTTTAAAGGGACAGTATCGTTTATAACTTAAATCCAGCGACAGCACATACTGACAAGAAATCGTAAGCGTCTCGGCGATGCCATATTTTCTATCTTAATTTTTCCTTTTAGCTTTGCGTCATAATAAAAAACCACATCTTATGACTGCACATGACTTGTATACCCGTACCTTATCGGATTATAAATCCTGTTTATGTTCTTCTCCTGCCTTAACTCTTCGTAGTTATTGCCGTGAACGACATGTAAACTACCATGGTATGTGTCTTTGGCTTTCCCGTCACGGCATCAGTATCCGTGAGTTGCATCCCTCCTCTCCGGATATGCTTTACGGGGTTACCATCACTTTCCCTGACGGAGTGACTGTCTCTATCAAGCAAGGCAGCCCTTTTAGCGTCAACCGTTTTATCGACCGTTATAACAGTAAAATTCAGGAGGAAGAGTCATGTTTGGTTGAACTGACGAACAAGCTGTATCAAAAAGAACATGAACACTGTGTTGGTCGACAGGGATGGACAGACAAGGATAACCTCAGGCACCGGAAAAGGTATGCGCCGCAGATACTCAGCGAAATAAAACGGGAACTGCTCAGGATAAAGAGTAAGCCTGACTTGCTTCCCAAAAGTGAGATGGCGGGAACGGTTGACTATATGCTCTTGCAATGGGAGGCGATTAAAGGCATCTTTACTGAAAGATATTACTACTTGGACAATAATTTGGTCGAGCGGTACAACCGATATATATCACTGTCTAGAAGAAATTCCCTTTTCTTTGGAAGCCATAAGGGGGCGGAAAGAGGTGCCTTATTTTATTCGCTGGCCTGTTCATGCAGAATGCAGGGAATAAATACCTTCGAATATATCACGGAGGTAATCAATAAAGCGGCAAAGCTACCACCAAATACGGACATAAAGGTATATAGAAATTCATTGCCGGACAAATGGAAAGAAAATAGAAGTAGGATCGAAACATAAAGAGGAGATGCTACTTCTATTTTTTGAGGGGGGGGACGGCATCGCCGAGACGCTTACCCAGCATACTAACAAGAAATCTCGTACCTCATCTCTCATATCTCTCATAAATTAGCATAATCCTCTAATTTACAACAAACTATATTATGAGAGATGTTTCCAAGACTAGCATCTCTCATATTTTTCTTCACCATCTCTCATGTTTTCCATCCGTATCTCTCATACTTCCTCCCCCCTCCTTCTCCCAACAAGCTGTATTCCACAAAACAACTTACAGTATTTTATATGAAAACAACTGACTAATCTCTTGTTTTCCAGCTCCAAATGTCGTATCTTTGATGAAGCATTGCAACCGTTCCACTCCAGTGATCAGATCCGTCTACTCTAGTGAACAGTACCGTTCACAATAGTGCACAGAACCATTCACTAGAGTGGAACGATTATAATGCCGTAGAATTATCCGAAAACAAAGGCAAGATATGCCAACAACATAAGTAGCCTGACATATAAATCACCATTAAATCAAAACAGAAATGGCAATACAATTCGAGTTTTACAAGAATCCCCAACCGGAAAAAGAAGGGGAAGAACCAAGTTACCACCCAAGAGTGGTTAATTTTCAGCATGTCACTTCTCAAAGGTTGGCAATGGAAATTCATCAGGCAACTACTTTCGGAAAATCAGAAGTAGAAGCTATGTTAATGGAATTGAGCAGATGCATGGGAAATCATCTCCGCGAAGGAGAAAGAGTACATTTAGACGGAATCGGTTATTTTCAAATCACTTTGCAAACAACCGAACCGGTACATTCGCTCGGCACACGTGCTGATAAAGTGAAATTTAAGTCCATTCGCTTCCAAGCCGATAGAGATCTAAGAAGTTCATGTATAGCTACTCATGTGCGACGCTCAAAATACAAACCACACTCCGCTTCCCTTTCCCAAGAAGAAATAGATAATAAATTGACGGAATATTTTGTAACCAATGTCGCCTTGACACGCTCCAGAATGCAATCGCTTTGTGAATTCACCCAAAGCATGGCGGCACGGCAACTCCGTCGGTTGAAAGCGGAAGGCAAGTTGAAAAATATCGGAAAACCGACACAGCCCATCTACGTTCCGGCTACAGGATATTATGAGAGATAAATCGGAAATCTATGAGAGATGCAGGAGAAAAGTATGAGAGATACTTTAGATTTCTGCATCTCTCATAATATAGTTTGTTGTAAATTAAAGGATTATATTAATTTATGAGAGATATGAGAGATGAAGAATCAAAATGCATCTAGTATGAATCAGCCTTCAAAGAGTTCCCGCTTTCCTTGAAAGTAGGTTTCAAGCGTAGAAATAAGCAAATGCCCAGAGAGGAACCACATTACGCATTCCGTACTCAATATCGTCTTTCACAACATACGCATTCTCCACATCATGCACCTGCTTCTGCGATTTATTCTTTCCACCTACTTCAAAGGTATAACCACCTATCGTAAAATCAGAAACATTCGATGTAGTTACCGGACAAACAACTCGCAAAGCAGAAAAGAAAAACGTTTCGCGCACATTACCAATATCCGGTGTATTGTCAGAAAGCGCATAAGCCAAATTCGTATTATTCAGATACACCTTGTCCACTTTGCCTAAAAGTCTGACACCTTCCGCCTCTGCCCGAAGCTGATTAATTATCCCAGCCTTTTCCAGATAACACATCAAATCGGAAACCGTATTTCTATTCATATCAAGCAAAGTCGCCAACTTGGTAAAATTTGGTTTAAACGGAACACTTTTCGCTATGATATATAACAGTTTTTTCAACTTTAATGCTGTCGCTATATTCATATTCGCAAAAGTCGGTATATCATTTTGCAAAGTCTGCTTAATGCTACTTTGCAAACGGAGCAAATATCCCTTTTCTTGAAAGAAAGGGTAATAACCATGCTGTAAATACTCCTTAAACAACAAAATAGGACGCACCTCGGCATAAGGAAAATCCACTTTATGTTTCAGTATATCTTCCAAAGAATAAACTGGTAAATGATAACCATACGAAATGGCAAGGTATTCGCGGAAAGACAATCCTGACCTATAAAGCGTATCCATCATTTCTTGTTTTGGGGTTATACAGACAAAGGAGACGAAGCCATGCCAAACAATTATATACATTTTGACTGGGCCATGAAACGTCTGTTACGGGATAAGGCCAATTATGTCGTACTTGAAGGCTTTCTCAGCACATTGCTCAAGGAAGATATTCGTATCAACAAGTTCCTTGAAAGCGAAGGTAACCAGAATGATTCCGTAGACAAGTTCAATCGTGTAGATATGCTTGCAGAAGACACGAATGGAGAACTACTAATTATAGAGATACAGAATAATCGTGAATTAGATTATTTTCACCGAATGCTTTACGGGGTATCCAAAGCCATTACAGACTATATCGGATTAGGAGATGCCTACAGTAATGTACGCAAAGTTTATTCCATCAACATCGTATATTTTGACTTAGGTCAGGGTAAAGATTATGTATATTATGGAAAAACATTCTTCCGTGGTCTACAAGTTCCAGAGGATGTTTTACAGTTATCCGTCCGTCAAAAAGAGTTATTTGTCGGAAAAGAAGCCGGTGATATATTTCCAGAATACTACGTCCTGAAAGTCAACGAATTTGATCAGATAGCCCGTACTCCACTCGACGAGTGGGTACGATTCCTTAAAACCGGAGAAATAAAAAATACCGACACAGCGAAAGGACTGCCGGAAGCCAGAGAACGTCTAAGGATCGATCGCCTGAATGAGAAAGAGAAGCAGAGCTATTACAGAGATATGGAGGCTATACGATATCAAAAAAGCGTAATCACCACGGGATGGATTGAAGGTAAAGCGGAAGGAAGAGCAGAAGGTAGGGAGGAAGGCAAAATAGAAGGTGCCAAAATGAAGCAATTCGAGATTGCCCGCAAACTAAAGTCCGCAGGAGTACCGATTAATACGATCATTCAAACAACAGGATTGTCTGAAGAAGAAATTGAAGACTGAACTATCTTTCAATATTTATGTCTAATATCCTGACAATAAAATATTGTCAGGATATTATAAACAAGCCACTCATTCTCTATGTATGTTTACCTCCATCCCATCGTATCCCGTATTCCTTTGCATACCTCTTGAAAACGGTCAACTTGTTGTATCCATATAGGAACATCTTTGTTTATCCACCCCATTACGGTGAGCATTTCTTGATGTATTTCCTCTACCCGCTGTAAGTTCCAGCAAATTGATTCATTATGAAATACTCGGTTGCGAAAAGTTCAAAAGGTGTTCAGTAGTGCAGATACATTCTTACGCTGCCTCTGCTTTTTGAGCATAAACGGAAAAGCTCTTCGCAAGTCTTTCCACAATATTCTTTCATACTCACTATTCAGAAGCGACACCCAAAATCCTAAGGTCAATTCCGCTATTATTTTTGAAGGTGTAGCACTTTCGTGTCGACCCGCAATCTGTTTATTGGCTTGGGTAATATATCTGTTCAAGTTGGTCAATCCGGGTGTATTCGGGAATACAGCATACCAATCCTGCCGCCCTGTCATCATTTCGAGTTCACGGCTCAAAGCATTGCGTAAAGTTACCTCAAACACAGATAAGCTAACATAAAAGGACTCAGCCAAACATAAATTACATTGGTAGTGCAATATGGCTCTAGCTTCATCTTGTGGATAAAGCTTGAAATATCGTTCCATCCTTTTGTTAGAAAAAACTTTTTTCAAAGAATATTTTGTTGTATCCCATAATTATAGTACTTTTGTACTGCAGTCTCGGACGTTCCTCTCCCAGTTTTTAGATACTGGTGATGAATCCGTTTTTTATATTCTTTTGCAAAGTCAGCCAACATCCAATGTACGCCTAATTTTTCAAAAATTATTTATTCAACTTATATATGTCTTATTTCAAAAAAGGAAATAGATATATTAATTAAAAAATACATTTTGATAAATACAATAATCTGACTATATTTGCGAAAATATAATATCCAATATTAAATACTATAACACAATGACAGAGCCCCCTATATATGTAACTTCTCCCTTGTTACCTTCTTTAGATGATTTTTCATCCTCTTTAAAAGAAATCTGGGAAAGTGCAATTTTGACAAACAACGGCTCTTTCCACAAAAAATTAGAAAAAGAGCTTGCTACTTATTTAAAGGTACCCTATCTGTCTTTATTTACCAATGGCACATTACCTTTAATTACCGCTCTACAAGCAATGCGTATAACAGGCGAAGTCATTACAACCCCTTTCAGTTTTGTTGCCACCACACATGCTCTTTGGTGGAATGGAATCAAACCTGTATTCGTTGATATCGAGCCTACAACCTGCAATCTAGATCCTGATAAAATTGAAGCAGCCATAACTCCCCGGACAACAGCCATCATGCCTGTACATGTATACGGCAAACCATGCAATACAAAAAGAATTCAAGAAATAGCCGACAAGTATGGGCTTAAAGTCATTTATGATGCAGCGCACGCTTTTGGAGTAGAAGTTAATGGAGAAAGTATTCTGAAAGCAGGTAACATGTCAACACTAAGTTTCCACGCCACTAAAGTATTTAACACCTTGGAAGGCGGAGCTCTCATTATGCATGATGAACAAACAAAAAAAAGAATTGACTATTTAAAGAATTTTGGATTTGCCAATGAGACAGAAGTAGTAGCTCCCGGTATCAACAGCAAAATGGATGAAGTACGCGCTGCTTTCGGACTACTAAATCTTAAAATTGTAGATCAGGCAATTTCTAAACGCCGACAAACTGCCATCCAATATCGTGAGATACTAGCAACTGTTCCGGGAGTGACATTTTTTGAGGATATGCCAGAAGTCCGCCACAACTATTCTTACTTTCCTATTTTTATAAACGAAAATATTTATGGAATGACAAGAGATGAACTCTACATAAAAATGAAGGAACACAACATATGGGGAAGGCGCTATTTTTATCCACTCATCAGTACATTTTCAACATATCGCGGATTAGAATCAGCCAAACCTGAAAATTTACCTATTGCAACAGAAATGGCCAATAAAGTTATTTGCCTGCCCATGCACCATGCTTTAAAAGAAAATGATATTGAACGTATATTAAAACTTATAATGAACAATGGCTAACAACCAGAAAAAAATTTTGATGTTAGGTGGACTGAGGTATTTAATTCCTGTTATCCAAGCTGCTCATGAATTAGGATACTATGTAATTACATGCGACTACCTGCCTCATAACGTAGCTCACAAATATGCAGATGAATATCACAATATAAGTATCACAGATAAAAATGCTGTATTGGAATTAGCCAAAGAATTAAAGATTAACGGCATAATGTCTTTTGCAGTAGATCCCGGAGTTTTAACTGCCGCATATGTCTGTGACAAACTAGGGTTGCCCGGTAACCCATATACCTCTGTACAAATCCTACAAAACAAAGCTCTTTTCCGGAGCTTCCTTGAAAAGAACGGATTTAATACTCCGAAATCTCGTGGTTATAATAGTATAGAAGAAGCATTATCCGACATAGAATCATTTCAATGGCCTATTATTGTAAAACCTGTTGATTCTGCCGGTAGTAAAGGAGTCTCCCGAATAGATAAAACCACTGATCTAGAAAAGGCTATAACACATGCTTTGAAAAATTCCTTTTCTCATCGTTTTATTGTTGAAGAATTTATTGAACAACAAGGATATTCGTCGGATTCCGATGCATTCTCGATAAATGGAGAGTTAAAATTCATCTCCTTTTCCGACCAATATTTTGATAATAAAGCTACCAATCCTTATACTCCCTCCGCCTACAGTTGGCCTTCTTCAATGCTTGATAGAAACCGGGAATTTTTATCTTCTGAAGTACAACGATTGCTACAATTGTTACATATGAACACTTCAATATATAATATAGAAACACGAGTTGGAACAGACGGAAAAGCCTATATCATGGAAGTTTCCCCTCGTGGAGGTGGCAATCGCCTATCAGAAATGCTACGTTATGCAACAGAAACCGATCTTATAAAAAATGCCGTACGTGCAGCCGTTGGGGAAATAATCCCCCCTATAGCTCCTTGTGTTTACAACGGTTATTGGTCTGAAATCATTCTGCATGCGGACAAGACAGGAATATTCAAGGATATCCAAATAGAACAGAATATGAAGGAAAACCATATTATCGAAACAGACTTATGGGTTCAGCCTGGCGACCTTATTCATTCATTTAATGGGGCAAATGACGCCATAGGAACATTAGTAGTAAGTTTCAATAACGAACAACAGCAACATAAAATGATGTCGTGTATCAACTCGTGGGTAAAAATCATTACTGAATAAGATGAAAAAAATTGCTATACTTGGAGCAAGTGAGCCTCATCTTCCGTTATTTCTGAAAGCAAAAGAAATGGGGCTTGAAACGTACTGTTTTGCATGGAGCCAAGGAGCCTATTGCAAAAACTATGCAGATCATTATTATGATATATCTATTGTTGATAAAGAACAGATTGCAGCAATTTGTCAAAAAGAAAAAATAAATGGAATTATTTCCAACGCATTAGAGATTGCAGTTCCTACTGCAGCGTATGTAGCAGAACTCCTTGATTTAAACGGAATCCCTTATGAAGTAGCATTAAATGCACGCAATAAGTTTCAGATGCGTGAGAAGGTATCCCATCAAAAAGCTTGCCAACAACCTACTTACACACTTTATCAATCCGGATACCTACCCTCATTTTATCCGGTAATAGTCAAACCTATAGACGGTTCATGCAGTAACGGAGTCACCAAAGTCAATAAAAGAGAAGATCTCACACAAGCACTAAACAGGGCTTCGCAAGCTTCTCTTGCCAATTGTATACTGATTGAAGAATATATAGAAGGCAAAGAGGTCTCTGTCGAATCTATTTCATTCCATAGTAAGCATTACGTTTTAACTATCACGGATAAAGAAACAACCGGGGCCCCCTATTTCGTCGAAACAGCTCACCACCAACCTTCTACTCTTTCTCTCGATATTCAGGAAAAACTTAAATATGCGACTTGCAATATATTAAACGCTATTGGAATTAATAACGGCGCTTCACATACAGAGTTCAAGATAGATCAAAATGGAAATATTTTTTTCATTGAAGTTGGTGCTCGTGGTGGAGGAGATTTTATCTCATATGATTTAGTAAAATTAAGCACAGGATATGATTATGTAAAAGGCATGATAGAAGTCGCACTTGGTGAGTTTAATATCCCCAAGTGGTCTTTTCACAAATGTTCCGGAGTTTATTTTTTGAGTAAAGAAGTATCTTATATAAGAGCATTTATTGAAAACAATAAAAATGCAGAGTGGGCTGTCAAATATCATATTGATAAAGGTCCCTTACAGGAACTTAAAAAGTCGCAAGACCGTTCCGGATATATCATATATCAAGCAGACCAGCGAATCCATGTATCTTAAAAAAATAAAAATCAACATATATGAATAAAAAAGTAATTGTATTTGGCGCAACAGGAACGCTTGGAGCCCACATAACCACTCATTTGCAGCAAAAAGGCTATCAGGTATATGCTGTTGGACATAGAAAATCAGACAATGGCTTTTTCGGAGACTATAATGTCCCATATTACTCGTTGGACATAGAAAATATGGAGCAATTTAGTCGGCTTCCTCAATCAGGTATCAATACAGTATTGCACTTTGCCGGTGCACTTCCCGCCACTATGGAAGGATACACTCCACATAAATATATAGACTCTATTGCCAAAGGAACCCTTAATGTTCTGGAATATACCCGGCAATGTGGTGCGCACAAAATTATATTTCCGCAATCTCTATTTGATATCAGCTATTTATTTGGGAGTAAAATTCCTATATCTCCCGATGCCATACGCAAGGCCCCAATGACAGGTGACCATGCAATATACGTCATAGCTAAAATGGCAGCAGTTGATTTAATCGAGCATTATTATCATATGTATGGAATCAAACGCTTTATTTTACGTCTTCCTCGAATATATATGTTTCACCCTAACCCATATACTTACACAGATGGGGTAAAATGCCTTATTTCAGACCGATATTTGATACAACAAGCAATTAAAGGGGAGCCAATAGAAATGTGGGGAGATCCTGAGCGGTTACTAGAGACTATTTGTATTAAGGATTTCTTACAAATAATAGATAAATGTGTGGAATCCCCTCTTGACGGTGGTATTTACAACGCAGGAAGTGGTGGTTCAACTTTAAAAGAAAGAATTCAAGGAATAGTAGAAGTTTTCTCTCCTAAAGAACATCCATCACCTATTATCCATTGTCCTGAAAAAAGAAGTTCCCAACAATTTGTATTAGATATCAGCAAGACAATAAAACAATTACAATATATTCCCCAATACAGTTGGAAAGACTATCTACTGGATTTTAAAAAGGATATGGAAACCCAGCCATTCAAAAAACTATGGGGAGAAAATAAAGACTACACTATGTAGCTAAAAAATATAACCCGCAGAAATTACCAACTTTTGTATCCACAATAATTTTTCCTTTATTGTTGAAACTAAATATTAACACTTACTAGATTATATTTTTATTTCCACCCTCTTTATGGGAAAATGGGAATGGAAAATTATAATCAATAATTTACTTTAAGAAAAATGAGAAATACGCTTCCACTTGCCAGTATCAGATGTTTGACCTATAATCATGAACAGTACATTCGCCAATGTCTAGATGGATTTGTTATGCAAAAAACAAATTTCCCATTTGAGATAATAATACACGATGATGCCTCTACGGATAAAACGGCAGAGATTATTCGTGAATATGCCGAGAAATATTCTAATATTCATGCTATTTTGGAGACAGAAAATCAATACTCTAAACATGATGGCTCGTTAGCGCGAATTGTAAACCAAGCAATTCGAGGAAAATATGTAGCGTTATGCGAAGGGGATGATTATTGGACAGATCCACTCAAACTGCAGAAACAAGTAGATTTTTTAGAAAAGAATCCCGACTACGGAATGGTCTATACACTTAGCCAAGTATATAACCAAAGTAAGATGAAAATAGAAGAATATCTATTTGGGGAAGAATATAATGAGTATTACGATTTACTTACATATAACCGGATACCAGCACTAACCACTTGCATAAGAACACAAGCCATGATAGAATATATAGATGACATAGAACCGCAAAAAAAGAACTGGCTTATGGGAGACTATCCTATGTGGCTATGGATAAATTACCATTATAAAATAAAATTTATTCCGGAAGTTACTAGTGTATATCGGATACTAGAAGAATCAGCAAGTCATTCCAAAGATATAATCAAAAATGAAAAGTTCATTTTATCAACTATTGACATTACCTCTTTTTATATTAAAAAATTTAAGCTCTCACCTACAGAATCATATTATCATGCTTTAAATAAATATTATCATCAACTGTATAGCGAATATAAACATATAGGAGATTACACCCAAGCAATGCACTATGCCAAGCTTATAAATAATAAATATGCGGCTCCCAAAGTACGGCAAGAAAAGAGGAAGTTTTACCTAAAACACATAAAACTTTGGCTACATAGTTATTGTCATATCAAAAGTACTAGTAATTAATATGGAACGCGAAGAGCAAGTTTTTATTTTCCATTGAAACTTGCTCTTTTATTAGCTATAAAAACGACAATTACGAACATTATCCAAGTATACCCTATATACGATTGTCCATAAATCGAATTCTGTACCATTACATATCTATTGAAAAGACAACATAGTATTTGTCTTAAAATAATCCATTCGAAGAAGAATATCCGACAGTATCCAACACCTTTCCCGTTGGGTCTTCACCGAATCCGGAATATTAACTCCACCTGCGGAAATCCCTGTTCTATAAGTTGCAAAATCACTAATTTCATTACTAAAGACACTTTCTCCCAAACCTGTAAATGAATAATCTGTACATCCCATCAAATCCAACAAAGAAGGGTATATATCCACTTGACCAATAACCTTATTAGTATGTTCCGAAGTTAATGGAGAATTCAAAATGATAAAAGGCACAAAACAATCTTCTCCTCTTAGCTCTTCACGCCCCTCATATTCATTATAAGGAAGAGCATCATGATCACCTGTTATCACAATAATACTATTATCATATATCCCCCTTTCTTTCAGCTGTAGTACAAATTTCCATATACATTCATCAACATACTGCAATATTATCATATAATTTTTTACATCTTCATTCTTTATTTCCAAATCATCAAGAAGGGTTTTCATATGTGGTGATCTAATCCATGGATGATGAGAGGACATAGTAACGATCTGTGCATAAAATGGCTGTGGCAGGTTTACCAAAAGAGGAAGTGTCTTTTCAAACAACTGTTCGTCAGCCTGCTCAAATTTCTCAGAATCTCGTAGCCGATCATATAAACGTTCAAAATGATAAGCATGAGACATCGCCTCTTGATTCCAATAGTTTTTGTCATCCCACAAAAAGGAAGCAGTCATATAACCTTTTTCTCGCAAAGCCGCAGGAAGAGAAGGAAATGTATTTGCAGCACAGCAAGCAGATGCAGCCCCTGTAAGCAATGGTAGAATTCCTGTATTAATGATCAACTGCGCATCACTAGATCTCCCATCCTTTACCTGAGGCATCTCTTTGGGAAAGTAAACTGTCTTATTTTGCTTTAATAAGAAATTTATATGCGGAGTAATTTCAACCCCATCAATGCACATCCCAATTGGCCACGAATGCAAAGATTCGACCAATATCAAAATTAAATTCCGGCCGCTTTCAACTTTCTTTTTTGCGCAATTATTCCCATTTTCTAAACTACGCATAACCTCCCTCGCGTATTCCTTTTCCTTTTCAGAAACACCTTGAAAAATTCCAATCTGATAAATCCAATAATGAACGAAACCAAACTCCTTAAATGCCCGTACGGGTTCTATCGTATGAAGTCCATTCAACGATTCATAACCGGGAGCTGGATTTTGTTTACAAGCATAATATGTTATAATTCCACCAAATAATAATAAGCCAAACAATGATGTTCTAACCCTTGTCCATAAAAGAAAATTTATCTTTTTATATACAAAACAATAATATATACCCCAAAAAACAGAAGGAAAAACTACAAATATATCCCTAAACCTAGCAAGTCGAAAAATGCTAAGAGATAGTCCATCTAAGTTATAAACCATCAAATAAGATGACAAAGGCATTATTGTAGAATAAACACGATAGTACCAAACAATAGACAGAAAATATAAATTAATCAACAATAAATAAGGGAAAGCAAGAATCTTTTTTCGTACAAATAACAAAGGAAAAGCTATTAACATTGCATCCCCCCATCTACGGAACAGCACATAATCTTTGATATAATGTATTTGAATATTATGGTACACTTCTCCCATACTCAAATAAAGTAACATCACTAATATCAAATAGATAACAGTTCTGTCATACAAAAGAAATAATAATTTTTTTTCTGGAATATTATTCATTATTGTTTATCATAAATTATCTACATATCCCATAGCCGTATCTCCATAAATAAATTTCCGTTAAAAATAACCGAAATATTTCACTGAGCAAAATGCTATTCCTTAATTATCAACATTTCAATATTCTTTTCAAAAATATCCATTGTGAAATTCTCATCATATATTTTTCTGGCAGCCTTCCCCAATATTGGCAACTTCTCCTTATATAATACCATTTTTTCTATAGCTTCTGCCAACGCTACCGGATCACCAGCGGGAACCTTATACCCATTTTTCCCATTCTCAATAAAACTTGCCGTACCAGTATTCTCACTCACAATCACCCCTTTTTCCAAGGCCATTGCCTCTGTACAAACAATGGGCATCGGGTCATCCAATGAAGGAGACAATGCTATATCCACATTAGCAAACAATTGCAATAACTGTTCATGTTCCAATTCGCCGACATACTTTACACATGAATAACGACAATGTTTAATTGCCTTTTCTACTTTCTTCTCTATTGCAGCCCCTGCAATATATATTTCTATCTGTTCACGAACTTTTTTAGATAAAAAGTCCAAAGCCTGCAATAAAATAAGTTGACCTTTTCTATCAGAAAGTGTTCCTGGCAATAAGAACTTAATCTTACTATTATCTAAAGTTTTATTTGCTACCTTCATCTCAACATCAGGTATTCCATACAACAAAATACCCAATTTGCGTTTATCGAAAATATAAGGATCAGCAAAAGATTTAGAATACTCACCTACAGCATAAATTTTATCAAATTTGGAAAATAACATCGACAAGTCTTTAAATCTCGTCCATCCCATATAAGAGTAACGTCCTTCATGCAACCAACAAATTTTTCTTGCCTCAATCTCTGAAAAATGTTCAATAAGCCATACAGTCTCTAATGTATTAAACACTACGACATCAAAAACAGACAAAAAGCGGAAAAGAGCCCTATGTCTTAAACCACAATTCATCATTAGAAAAGGTTCTACCAATAATTTAATATCCAAATCGGCAATTTCCTTTTCCATTGGTCCATGTTTCAAAGAAAGAATTACAGGTTTTATTCCTGATTTTTTTAGCATTATAGCCATATTCACCAAAGCACGTGGCGCCCCCGTCAAAGACAACTCATGACTTATAAGCAAGACCGTTTTAGTATCTTTCTTCCATCCTTTAACAATCTCAATATCTGATTCCTGTACTTCTAAGAGTTCTTCCGTTCCCACAGGAAAGGCTTTCAATTTTTGCTTCTTCCCATAACGCTCATAATGAATCAAAGGATTAACATTATTCAACCACACATCCACATAATTGCTCAAATAAGCATTATTATTAAAAGAAGCCGACGGATTACATCCTTTTTTCCAACCTACTAACAAATAATGTATCATGGGATCGATGCCATTAAGTAAACCAGCATACTTCTCACTGTAGTAAGTAGAGTCAAATAGAAGCGATTTCTTCAAAATCTTTAAATTCTTCAAAATTCGCCGCGACACTTTAAAGCCATTCACCAAATCATTCATGTAAATAAACCAATCGCGTTCAGCTGCATACTTGTCTACATTACTTATACCATTAAATGAGTTGTGCTGTCTCCAATACGTAAGTTTATCTGCTGTATAAAACAAAAGTTCACTTTTCAGCATTTGTCGATATAGCCAAAAATCAATCCAAGCAGGAATTGGCGTATTATAATCTAAATTCTGAAAAACATCTTTTCTGGTCATAACAGCAGAAAGTGTGGGAATATAATTCATTTCCTTATGAGCACCAAGATCAAGCTTATTTCCTCCTACGGATAAAAAAGCATTTAAATCTTCCACATATTTTTTACGGGCATTGACTGCTTTTTCTTCACCGAACAAAGCCACATTATTAGATATAATTTTTACATCTTGATAACGATTTATTATATCCACTTTCTTCTCTAAATGATGTGACTCCCAAATATCATCACTTTCACAAAATGCGATAAATTCTCCTTGCGATTTTGCTAACCCTAACCGTATTGTTTCAGGTAGTCCTTTATTGACATTTCCCGGGTGAGTATAAAGCTTTATATTATTATTTTCAGACAAATACCTTTTTATAATATCTATAGATCCGTCAGTTGAACCATCATCAACAATTACAATTTCAAAATTAGTATAGGTCTGCGACAATAGAGAATCAAGAGTTTGAGGCAAAAATTCCGCGTAATTATAACTTGCTACAATAACACTAATCAATGGCCTAGCATCCGTTTTTTTAGTTTTCTCAATGCCAATCTGACCGACATTAAAACACAACCGACCTCTTTTCTTTCCATGAAATAAATAATGCTCAAGAGGATTCATATTCCTGTATTGTACGTCTGGATAAGCATATAAATATTTACTCGTGGAAAATTTCTCAGATGGATTTTTTCCTTCCAACCATCCTTTTTTCAAATAATGTTTAACAGGATTAACTTTACCAATTTCCGGATATTGACTCAAATACCACTTTTTATCAAAAAGGCGAGAATTAGAAATACTATAATATACAACCTTCTTAACAAAAGACTTTTTTATCTTCTTAAATATTTTCATATATAGTTTAGGAATAAATTAACATCTACTTACAAGCTCTGCATGTCATTTAGTTTCTTATAATATCCGTTTAATGCAATAAGTTCTTCGTGTTTTCCTCGTTCTACAATTTCACCTTCATAAAGCACACATATTTCATCAGCATTCTTTATAGTACTAAGACGATGAGCGATAGCGATAGTTGTACGCGATTTCATCAATCGTTCCAAAGCTTCCTGAACCAAACGTTCAGATTCTGTATCCAATGCAGACGTTGCTTCGTCAAGAATCAATATCGGCGGATTTTTTAAGATCGCACGAGCTATGCTGACACGTTGCCGTTGACCACCAGACAGACGACCACCTCGATCTCCAATCATCGTATCATACCCCTTTTCTGTCTCCATGATAAAATCATGGGCATTTGCAATTTTTGCCGCTTCAATAACCTGCTCCATAGTAGCGTTCTCTACGCCGAATGTAATATTATTATAGAAAGAATCATTGAAAAGAATAGCCTCCTGATTTACATTTCCAATTAATGAACGCAAGCTATGTATTGACACAGAATTTACATTTTTTCCGTCAATCAACAGTTCACCTTCCCCCACATTATGGTATCGAGGTATCAAATCAACCAATGTCGACTTTCCAGATCCGGATTGCCCTACCAAAGCTACTGTTTTACCTTTTGCTACTTCCAAATTGATATGCTTCAACACAGGTCTTCCCTCAACATAGCTGAAGCTGACATTTTTAAAACTTAATTTATCCTCGAAGTTATCCAAAGGCAAAGGACTAACAGGATCTTTAATGTGACTTTCAGCTTTAAGTATCATATCAATACGATCCATGCTAGCAAGTCCTAAAGGTATGTTGTAAAAAGCTTTGGAGAATTCTTTCAAAGGATTAATTATACTATAAAGAATAACCAAATAAAAAATAAAAGTTGCGGCATCCATAGGAGCGTAAGAATTATTTAAGATCAATGCGCCGCCAAACCATAGTACAATGATAATCACACACGTACCCAAGAATTCACTCATAGGATGAGCTGAACTTTGACGTATCACCATTTCATTCATTGCGTCCCTGAATTCATTATTTGTTTTAGTGAAACGAGCTAACATTTTACTTTCAGCTATAAAAGCTTTTATAACCCGTAGCCCTCCCAATGTTTCATCTAATTGAGACATAATATCCCCCCATTGAGATTGAGCAGTAGCCGACTGCCGTTTCAGTTTACGACTGACAACTCCCATAACCCATCCTGCCAAAGGCAATATGACAATTACAAACAATGTCATCTGCCAACTTACCGAAAACAGAGTAATAAAACATACAACCAACGCTATCGGATTACGAATAAGCATATCAATAGAGCTCGTCAAAGAATTTTCAACAGCGGTAACATCCGCACTCATACGAGCGATAATATCACCTTTCCGTTCTTCTGAGAAAAAGCTAAGAGGTAAGCTTAACACCTTGGCATACACCTGAATACGAATATCGCGTACGATACCGGTACGCAGCGGAACCATTATGGCAGAAGATGCAAAATAACCGGCCGTTTTCAAAAGAGTTGCTACGATTAATATACACCCCATGACAATGAGTACAATAAATGCACCATGAGATTCTATAGATTGATTTATCCAATAGGAAGCATTATTCATTAGTACATCCTTATTCAAATGTGCTAAATCCATCGGCTGATATTCATAAACCTTAGTATCAATTTTGAATAATATATTCAAAATTGGGATTATAGCTAAAAAAGAAAACACATTAAGCCATTGGGACAAGAAGTTCAATATCAAAGAGCCCACAAGATATTTACGATATGGTTCAATATATCGCTTCATTAAAGTAAAGAACTGTTTCAGCATAAATTTAGTTATTATATATAGGGTGCAAAATTAACCATTTCTAATTACTCAGCAAAAAAGAATAAGAAAGAAAGATATAAATAGTGTTTTTTTAGCAATCAGACTAATCATATTCACCATTTTAGCAGAGATTTACAGTTAATATATGCCCCCAGAATCATATATTTATAATATCCTGCAAGAAAAGAATTTCTTTTGATACAGTCACTATATATTTAAACCATTTTTATGCAGACATGTACAATTTGACTCTCGATATACTCAAGACCGACCTCTGAATTTTCTTAATGTATCACGAAAAGCTCTGCACCAACGCCTATACCACTTGTTTCTATATCTATTTATTTTCTGTTTATAATACCCTAGCTCCAAATCGTATTGCTCTCTAAAACTTTTTAGCCTCGATTCAAAATCTTCTGTAGTACATTCTTGTTCCAAATCATAGTGCTCTAATCTGCGTAATCCACTAATTGTTCCGCCATAATACATGAAATATTTATCATGATGTTTCATATAAATATACTCTTCCAGTTCCTCCCTTCTTTTATCGGCCTCAGTAATCATCGAAACCGCTTTTGTTCTATAATAGAACAAGACCTGAGGTATTTTATGCACTACACTACTCTCATCCAAAAAACGTATAAGAAATTCCCAATCTTCATACCCGAAAAGCATTCGCTCATCATAACCACCAATTTGCAAAGCATCTTTTTTCCTATAAATAACTGAACAAAATAAAGAATTTTTAATCAAAAGAGATTTATATCCCTTGTATGACAAGTTCCATAATCCGGTTCTTTCACCAAAAAACTGCCCTAGGCAATATACCAGTTTAGTGTCCGGATTCTTTTGAAATGCATTCACTGCCTCCTCCAAATATTCTGGTTGTATAATATCATCTGCATCCAACGGTAATATAAACTCACCAACAGCCAAACTTATTCCTTTGTTTCTAGCAGAAGAAAGACCGCCATTAGGCTTGTATACATATTTAAAACGTGAATCCTTCTCAACATATTCTAAAGCAACCTGCTTGGTATTATCCGGAGAACCATCATCAACAACAATCCCTTCCCACAAATTATATTTTTGCTTCAACAACGAATCTAATGTTTCAGACAAATAGACAGCCTGATTATAACATGGTATAACAATTGAAACAAGTCCTTCTTTACATTCCATAATCATAGATTATTTATATAATAAATTAACAAACGTCAATTTTACCAAATGCCATCAATAAAATTCATCAATCCACCTGAATAGAAGGCATTTTACAGTATATTTAATTAATGCTTAATCTAAATGTAATTCAACGGAATCACACAGAACAAAAGGTCTAGGACTATTCTTTATAAATACAAAATTAATTATTTCAAACTATTTAGCAAAAAAAATGATAGAAAAACAAACTATTAACAATCACATCCATAGGCAGGTTCTCTACTTGCAATATTTAACTTTCAGAATCGGAATAACACCTAATAATTTATAATTCCATTTTCCGTTAAAGCATGTAACATTCAGAATATCAAATATTCCGAATAAACTATAAGTATAAGTATTCTTTTGAAACGACACTTGAAATACAGGGATAAAACCAAATAAATAATACCTTTTCTTCTCCGGTTGCTTTCCACCAAACGGATTACGTTTTTTCAGTTCCGCATATACATAGTCTCGCCCAAACTCCTCCGGAACTTTATGAACAAGCGCCAACTGTTCTTTATACGTTTGCTCGGTAATAAACTTCAGTTGCCAGAGCTGAAAACAATCATCTTCACTCAAGCCTATATGACAACCTATATGATGAAAGAAAGAAGTAGAATGATCCTTACGGGACTGAGCATCATAATGAAAAGAATATCCACCATATCTGTATGTTACAAAGCAATGTGGAACATACTGATGTTTATATCCCAAAGCATAAAGGCGAATCATCAGATCTGAATCTGCAGAAACACGATAAGACAAATCGAAGCCACCCATATCTCTTAAAACTTCCGTTTTAACCAACATGGTCTGGTGGCAATAATGTTCTCCAACAAGTAACTTTGACAAATCTCCTTTCCACTGAAATTTCCGGCCCGACTTCTTAAGAACACGAGCATCCGCATAAGAATAATCAGCATCACTCTCTTCCAACAGTTTAACACTGATTGCAATTCCTTCTGGATCGTGAAAAAAATCATCTGAATTTAGAATACTAATATACTTACCACTAGCCTTTAAAATTCCCTTATTCATGGCATCGTATATACCTGCATCCGGTTCGGAAAATAATTTTATCCAACCTTGACTCTCATATTCTCTAAGTAGTGATAAAGTACCATCATTAGATGCCCCATCAATGACGATATGTTCAATATTTGAGTAATGCTGATTATGTACACTCCCCAAACATTGAATAATAAATTTTGCCCTCTTATTTTCAATCAGGTTATAAGTTGCAGTAATAACTGTAACCAAGGGGGTACTTTCATTCTTCTGCTCCATATGTTTAAGCATATCTCATATATTTTATAATGGCGGAAATACAATTTGTCAAATGCCTCCATGAAAAAGGACGACACAAAAACATCTTAAAAATTTTCCTTTTAAACATAATATCACAGTCTGATTTTAATACCTGTCTCAAAAAATCATAAGATGCCAACTCCTCACATTTACGGATCTTTCTTTCAGATATATTAAGATCTGATGTCTTTATTGGCAATAAATGCTTCCATTTTTTATGTAAGCGTAAAGTTGTGGAGAACCAATTTATATCACTAAAATTTCCTTGTGAAAAATGCTCTATCAACATCTGATTGGAGCAACACACATAATTTTTATAATTTGCAGTTGCTATTTGTAAAGAGAAATCAATATCATAACAATGAAATCCAGTTAACAACTCCTCATCAAACGGATATTTTTCCCAAATATCCTTTCTTACCCAAAAGCCTAGACCATCTAACGTTATTACCTCTTGAAATGGCTGATTCAAATCAGCATTCTCTACCAGAAATAAAGTCTTCCCTTCTTTTATTCTTTGATAGAAATAACTCACTTTACTCATATCGCAAAATTGATACCAACCACTACAACACGAGAATCTTGCCTTGTCTCCAACAAAACCTATAACTCCACATTCGGGTTCGGCTAACTTAGGAATTATAAATTCTCCCCACTTATCAGATAACAGCCTTGTGTCTTCATGCACAAAAAACAAATATGGATATTTTGCTTGCTGTGCCCCATAATTATATGCTTTTGCTATAGGCCAGCGTTTTTCACGATTGTCAATTGCAATAATTTCATATTCCACACCTATAGTTTGTGCTATATTTTGTTTCAAATCTTCTAAAAGCAAAGGAGAAACAGAGCAAATAATAATTGATACCATACTTTCAATATAATAATTATACAGAATCGTTATAATCTATATTATAACTAACCCACAAGGCACATGACAGAGCGTCAATCCTTTTTTATCAAACGAGACCAAAATGGATAATACTCTTTATGATACCAAGCATGACAACCAAAAGGAAGTTGCCGTTTATTATAATTAAACGCCCATTCTGCGCCTACTTCCATTGAAAATTGCAGCGCTTTGTCATATCGAGGAGTTCGCAAACGATACTGTTTCTTCCTAATTTCAACAAAAAGCAAAACATCCTCCGGATAGAAAGGCTTTTCATCATCCAACCATTGAGCAATTTTACTTTTATATTCACGCGTAATTGCTATCATTTTAGATATATTCCGCAATGAAAAGCCACCATTTCCGACTTCATATGTAAAATATTTCCATCGTCTCAATTTTGGACTTCCTATCAACCTATAAAAAAAGCGCTTCAACAAAATACATTTACTATTTCCCATTTTACCTTCCATTTGTTCCGGTAACCACGGAGCACCGATATAATCATACCCTTGTCTCGCCCAATCCAATAATTCATCACGAAACACATACGCATCCAACTGAAAGATAAGCATATACTGATAATTGGCAAACCTCTGATAAAAATCCTCTTCAAGAACCAGTTTATTATAAGCCCTCAAATCTGCGAAACAACTGTTAGAAAAGTTTTCAACTTTCAGCAGCGAATACCGCAACAATAAAGCATTAATATCTAAGCTTACCGGCTTAACTACCACCAAAGGATAATCTGCCAAAACCTTCACACACTGATTTAGAGACATTTCCTCATACTTTGTTAAAGTAGCCTTATAAATAGGAATAACTACAACTATATCCTTTTTTTCCATCATTTCAACAGCCTACTTATACTGATTCGATTGCCTTTTTTAACCGCTCCATTATTACACTCCACGAATAATATGTTTCCACATATACCTTCCCTTTCTTTCCCATCTCCCTACAAAGCTCACTTGAGGTCTCCAAACTTGCCAATTTAGATATAAAATCATTCTTATTCCAATAGGCAAGAGCCGCCTTTTCACTCTTACTACAATGTTCTTTCAAAACTTCGCATTTTCCATTCACCAACATTGGTTTACCAAGTTGCATCCCCTCTAAAAGAATTAACGATAAACTTTCAAATTTTGAAGGATTTACCATAATCTTTGCATGACGAATGATTGCATATTTCTCATTTTCACTAACAAATCCTGTATAAATCAAGTCTGAATGTGAAACTGGTGCAGAGAATAATCCACCAACTAATACAAATTTAAGTTTAGAATTCGCGTATCTTGCTTTATAATGAAGGAAATATTGAACAATATGGTTCAATTTACCTTTATCTATCCTGCCAACATAAAGCAAATATTCTTCGGGCAAATTATATTTTCTTTTAACATCAACCCAATCAGCATCTGCAACCACATTAATGCCAACACTTATAAGTCCATGAGGGGACATTCTCCTACCAAAGATATTTTCTGCAAGGCGTTGTTCTGAAACTGTATTAAATCCAATATAGGCCACACTCGTAAACACCTCAGTATAAATAGCTCGAAATGTAGAACTTTCATAATGCATAGTAGGAACCAAAATCGTTTTATCCGGAGCACACAATGACGTATAATAAGCTAAGGGATAAGATATATTTATAGGAATAATCGCCTTATACTCATTTTTGCACTTTTGTATATGGGCTATTAAACGAGGGGAGTAAAACATATAACTTTGCATCACTCGCTGTTCTATCTCATTCATCTGTCGCCAAATAGGATATACATCAGCTATAAAGCGTAAAATATTCAATTGATAAAGTATCTTTCTAAATTTCCGGATCCATTTGGACTTACGTACATAAAAACGATGTAGCTCCGGATGAATAGGTTCCGCCATAAACCGCCGCACAAGCACCCCATTTATCCATTCGTCTCCAGCAGGTATTTCATTTTCTCCTTTGACATAATTTTGCACACATGTCGACAAGACTTCAACATCATAGTCCGTAACGAGTCGTTCCGCCAGCATTTTACAATGCTGTTCAACGCCACCATTCACTTTTTCTCCATATCCTGTGACAACAAATACAACCTTTGCTTTCATGACAGCTTAGCGGTTTGCTCATCCTTCACTATTCCATTTTCACACCATACAGTTTTTTCCTCGATAACCTTTTTCAGAACTTGTTCATGATATTCTAAATTTTCTCTAGAAGCAAAATTATGATAAAGGTGAAATTGCACCCCCCCCATCTTCAATTGTTTCTTTTGAATGCCAGCATGAATCAATCGATATGAAATTTCCACATCTTCCTGTCCCCACATCTCCAAAGATTCATTATATCCGTTTACACGAAATAAATCTTCTTTCCAAAATGCCATATTACAACCTCTTATCCGCAACATAGTATGTTTTGCATATCGATTAGACAAATAACGTCGAAGTATTCGAGAACGAAAAGCGTTTAACACAAACCTAAGATTCTGTTTTAGAAGAGCCGGATATTTCTCAATTCCTTTTAAAAGACGAGTTGTAGACATCTTTCCCAAAAGCACACGACTACCACAAACAAAATATCCTTTCTCGGCCAACTCTAAATGGTCCGCAATAAAATGCCTGTCCAAGATTATATCTCCATCAATCTGGATAATATAATCCCCCTTCGCCTTTTCTATGGAACGATTGCGAATCGCAGAAAGACGAAAGCCCTTATCCTCATGCCACACGTGCACAATAGGAATATCTGTTTTTGCACGCATTTCATCAATCAACTGTCGTGTGTCCTCACGCGAGCCATCGTCTGCAATCAGTATCTCAGCAGGTTTCACTGTTTGCGCAAAAGCACTATAAAGACAAAGAGACAGGGCCTCTTTCCAATTATATGTGGATATTAATAATGAGACTAACATTTCAATAAGATTTAAATTCTACTTTCATTACTTTTTTTCATCTTCCGGCCAGTTATAATCCAACTCAGCCTCCCGTTGCAGCGCAGCCGCAATAATCTCATTTGTACTCTCTATAATTCTCTTCTTAATACCCGTTGTACTAACACCGGGAGTATACGGAAAATATACTACTCTCTTCCCGGGTTGCTGCTTTATCCATTCCAATCCTTCCAAATATTTGTCTTTCCAATCATCTCCTATAGTTACAATATCAATATTTTCTCTCTCTAATTGAGCAATCTCTGTCAATTTCACCTGCTTCACCACTTTTGTCACGCATTTGATAGAGGAAACAATCCGCATACGTTGCTCAAAAGGAATAATCGGCGGCATTCCTTTATAGTGTTGTATCAGTTCATCCGTACTTACCCCTACTATCAATTCATCACCCAATAAGGCTGACTTCTCCAAGATATTCAAATGACCAATATGGAACAAGTCAAAACTGCCGGATGTAAATACTCTAACTTTCTTTTCTTTCATAACTATATAGATTTATCGGTTTTCTATTTCTTTAATTCTCCTTGCCAAATCATCCAGATCTTCATTAGTCTGAACACCCAGATGGGACACACGGAAATAGTTCGGAGTTCCACCGGGCATAATAAAAATCTCCTGTTTCAGCAATTCCTTAAAAAGAATATCACCATTTCTCCGAACAAAGAATCCTGTTATGCAATTTGAAGGAACTTCGGCCGGTACTTCCCAATTATTCTGTTTACATAGTTCACGAAAATAAAGAGCTTTCGCCCGTACGGATGCAATGATATTGTCCACACCTATCTTCATATCGCTCTGCAAACGTGCATGTAACTGAAGGAATAAGGTAGTAGCAGGACTATAAGGAGTTTGACCACGTTCTAAATTCTTCAGATTCTCTTCAAAATCAAAATAATAAGATTTATGCGAGAAAACTGTCTGAAGCACTCGGGGAGAAAGAAACAAGAATGACAATCCCGGAGCTATGTTCAAACCTTTCTGACTGCTTGTGATACAGATATCAATCCCCCAACCGGACATATCCAAGGTATCAGATAAGAAAGAACTGATGGCATCTACCACCAAAGATACCTCATATTTCTTACAGATAGCAGAAATCTTCTCCATATCATAAAGTTGTCCGGTAGAGGTCTCGTGATGTTGACATAAAAAGACATCAGGACGAGATGCACGTACCCGCTCTTCCAATTGCACATAGTCTATATCACGGGCAAAAGGAACCTCAAATATTTCGTTCAGACAGTGATAATAATCACAAAGATTCTTCCAACGGTGTCCGAACGATCCGCCTACCAGAATAAAAGCTTTCTCACATTGAGAGACATAATTAGCCACCACAGCATCCATCGCTCCCGTTCCTGAGGCCGTATAAAATATCACACGTCCCTCCGGACAGTTTATCAAATGCAACAACATTCTCTCCGAGTCTTTCACAAGCTCAGAGAATTGCGCTGTGCGCATATAAGGAAAAGGCTTCCCTCCTATTTGGAGGATCGAGTCTTCTATATTTCCAGGAAAAACATATGACTTCATATTTCGCTCAATTAAAATTCAACATTTATTCTCTCACCTCTTCTTTATTCTCCCAAATTTCTTTATGCTTGTATACTTCCGCCACAAGTTAAGCTTACGCTTTTCGGGCACTCCATGACGATGAATATAATCGGCTACTGCATCCAGCATTCGCCTGCAAACTTTCCCATCCAAATAAGGATCGTAATTATCTACAATCCAACGACGTTTGGCGATGTCTTCTTCATTATATTGTGCTCTTTCAAACGCTTCCATCAACTGAGTGACATCGGTTATATCAGTCCAATAAATATCTTTTGCAATAGTACGATAGGTAATGACCGGTCGTCCTAGAAGAAGAAATTCATAAACGGTGGAAGAGGTGTCACTTATCATCACATCTGACATCAACTGATACTTCGTGACGTTAAAACCATCCACCCATACAATATGTTCTTCTTGTTCAGCCAGTTGCTTGTATTCATCAATCCATTCCTTCCGTGTCAACGGATGAAATTTCAGAAGCAATACAATATCCCTCATCTTTACTAAATGCAACAAAGCTTCTTTTAATGCAGGAAGAGATGTTAAAGATGGTGAAAACGTCGGTGCATACAACACTATCTGCTTTTTACCATGCTCTCTCAATAGCTTCTCCCGTTCCTGATCAAAATCATGCCAATGGGTTTTAATCCAATCTTGTTTGGGCCATCCTGTCTCCACCACTTCAAAATCACCATACTTTACCGCCAGTTCTTTAAACTTCTTAGTAAAGAAAGGACCTTGCGTAAAATAGGTATCAAAATACCGGCGGATCACCCAATGATCTTTCTTCTCTGCAGCATATCCGTGAAACACCTGCACCTTCACTCCAGGCAAATAATATGGAACAATATTGCCCGGAACAAATATTGCTTCCGGAGAGAAATCATAAACTTCCTGTATAGAATGCGTATAGGTAACTTCTTTCTGCAAAGGGAATACCGGAATCTTCGGAAGATGAATATACCACAACAGTTGGTTATCTTCTGATTTCAATGCTTCCTGATAAATGGGATACAATATATCAATAGCATATTTGTTTTCACAAAACAGAACAATACGCATAATTCTATAGTTCCAATTTATATTTTACCATGTGTTTCTTCGCAAAATAAGTCCAGAATTTCTTCCGACATGCCAAAACACGTTCCACACAATGAGCTTCGTCAGCATGACGGGCTTTCGCATATTCTTTGGCAAGCATTTCGAAAAAAGCTTTCTGTCCCCACAACCGGGCAAAATTAGCGCAACCCATATCGACACTGATCTCTCCAAAAGTCATTCTATTAATATCGACCAACATAAAATGGTATTCTCCGTCGATCTGATCAAACAGGATGTTACCCGGTGAGTAATCGCGATGCATAATACCCGCCTGATGTAAATTGGCCGTGTATTGTGCAAATGCTATAATGAGATCTTTACAACGTTCGACATCTGCATTTCCAAATTCATAGAAATTCCGTTGATAGGGTGACTGCATACTAATAAAGTAAGAGTAATTTATCAACCCGCATTTCCGTTCTTCAATATAAGCAATTGGAGCCGGTGTTTCAACACCTTTCTGAAGCAGCATTTGAGGATATTCAAAAGCACGTTTCCCCTTTGGAGTACGAAAAAAAGAATAGACGATACGGTTAGCCAAAGCCGGAATTCCATAGCGTTTCACATTTATCTCTATCCCGTCGACTTCCATCACTTTTATCAGATTCCTTCCGGAGTAGATGATCCGTCCTTCCCGTTCAAAAGTATCAGGAACACTCTCTATAAACTTGCGCAAATGCTCGTATGTAGGATTCACTACTATTTTCATACCTCATCTTTTATTTTTTATCTCCTGTTCTACCATGAGCAAAGTAATCACAACTTATAATTAAATCTGAAACTCTCCATGCATCCTTTGCATGTTGAATCTCTGCCGTAGAAACACCGACTGTATCACCTATGATTTCCATTTGGGGAGAAATAGCAAAAGCTTTCTTCCCCGAAGACAGTATACTCTCTCCCAACCCTCTCCATGGATAATCATCTGCCCCAAGCAAATCCAGCAAAGTAGGATACAAATCGACTTGTCCCATGACTTTCTCGTAACGTAAATGTACTGGGGAATTTAATACAATCAGTGGTGTGAAACGCTCAGGGGATATAATATCTTTTCCTAAAGCATGTTCATAAAGTGGTTTTCTGGTCAAACCAAATCCTTCATGATCACCGGTTATTACAATCATCGTGTTCTCAAATTTCTTCTGAGAACGCAAAAAAGTTATAAATTGACCTATTGCATAATCTGTATAGTTGGCCACAACCATATAATTCCTTAATCGTTCCGGCAGCTTATCCGAAAAACTTATCCGTTTGCTTTCTTCCGGAATAATAAACGGGGAATGGCCTGAGTAGGTAACACACTGCACCAACGTGTGACCACCGGTCGGGAACAATTCTTCCGTAGCTAGCTTTTCTCCGCACTGCCTAAGAAAAGAGACATCTCCCAAACGATGACGTGGTCCCGTCTTTTCATCCAGTACAAAATAGGGCTTGTCCAAAAGTTTATCGTAACCAAAGTCTTGTGCAACAATGGCAACATTCCATACAACTTTCTTATCTACCGTCATGCAGCAGGTTCCGCCTCCTTCATATTTTTCTTTAAAAGCTTTATCTATACTATAATAAGTATGATGAGGAAAGCGAGCACTATAAGCACCATAGTTTATGGGTAGAAGACCGGTATGCAACAGTAATTGCCCATCAATGGAACGGCTTCCTTTGACCTGTGTCTGGACGTAAGGAGCATATAATACATTCTCTTCTTTCAGCATGCGGTTCAGATTAGGAGTGATTTCTTTTCCTTCCACACTTTTCTCAAGCACCCAACTCTCAAAAGATTCCGCCAAAATAATGATACAATTATCGCGTGCTTCTATCTGAAAGGGAAGTGGCTGCCGTCGGGGATGTTTACTCAACCAATCTTCAATTTCTTTCTTTATCTGTGGTGTGTACTCTATTTTATCTTGTACATGTTCATAATAAAGAGAACCAAAAATAGTGTATATGGGAGTCCCGCATGTCTGATAATCAGTCAAAAGTGCTTCATAAGTTTTTTTGTACCCGCCATAATAAGCTATAATTCCGCCAAGAGCCAGCAATGGAACGCAGATACATCCCGCCAACAGTCTCAAGCTTCTTCTTCTCTGTTCCTTAAGAGTAACCTTTAGGTTTTGTTTGCGGGTTAAGACAAGGAACAGCACCGTCAATAGCGGAAAACCCAGATCTGACCAACGCAGAGAATCAAAAACACTTGCAGTAAAGTCGGAAAGATTGCCGGCAAGGAAATAGCTGTCCCAAGGAATAGAAGTATAATATGTACGAAAATACATCAGATTAACAATTAACAGAAGGTCAATCAATGTACCGACTGTAATCAGATACCATCTGGAGCGTATATAAAGAAACGGAACTGCCAACAGGGAAGCCAGCAGGAACTTCGTCAAATAGGTTTGCGGAAAAGAAAATGATGAGAATGTGGTATTCAAGCTCCAGTCCAAGTCAAACAATATGAACTTAAAGAAAAGACAACCAATGAACAACCATAAGATTTTACGCGATTGCATATGTTTTATCATTTATAGTGCAACATTTATGACAGACTGGCAAAAAGCTTATCGAAATAAGATACATAAGCTTCTACGCTAAACTCATTAATAATACGCTCACGGGATGCCTTAGCCAGTTTCTGCAATTTTGTACGATCATCCATCAATGAGCGCATGGCTTCAGCTATTTTCTCTGCAGAACCCGAAGGAACCAAGATACCTGATTCATTGTCTACTATTAAATCGCGAGCACCGGGTATATCAGTGACAATGCACGGTACTCCGCATGCCATTGCTTCTCGGACAACACGAGGAGAGGCGTCACGCAGAGCCGGTAGGATAAATAAATCCTGTTTAGGCAGAAAAGAAATCGCATCTTCGCGATTCCATAAGAAATGAATACGTTCTGCTCCCACCCCTTGCTGCGCCAGCTCGTAATCACTATTATCATAATCACCGATAACAACAAGATGGGCCTCCGGAGCATTCAATATCTGAAAAGCTTTTATCAGATAAGTGAGCCCTTTAAACGGACGACCTTTGGTTGTACCGATATAAATGCATTTAAAAGCATTATCGGGCACTCCTTCCGCCTGCTTAGGATTCGCACAGGCATCAGCCACCCAGTCTATATCAAACGGCTTCACGCTGACAGACAGTTTATCCTTATCAATGTACCTCGTAAGATATTCTTGTATATCCGCAGTCTCACATACGATATGGTCAACACGAGGATTTAATATTCCCATATAATAGGTAGGATCAAGTTTTTTCACCTTAGCCTGAGTACCCCGATAACCTACATTCTTGACGGAAGTGCCTATTGTCGCAATCAAAGCATTGGATAGTCCGGATGTGCTCGGTGAGAAAATCAAATCTATATCATATTGCTTTACATATCTGCGAAGCGTCTTGATGACTTTCCAGGAAAATTTAGATGTAATAGGAGAAATTGGCAAAGGGATACATTTTCCCTCTACTTTTGCAGCTTCAGAAGCGGAAGGAACCGTTAAATAAATTGTATAAGACTCATTCTTTGACAATTCACCCAACATCTTATAAGTTGCCACATCCACCGCCTTGTGAGTTACCAATATATTCATACATTATCAATTAATATAAATAATCGTGTCTAGCCTCGTGCAAGCATTACAAAAGAAACACACCGCAAAGATAACTAAATCTTATTACATTCCGGCTGAAATAATCTCATTTTATTTCCGGAGATAATTTGGCATAAGCTTTCCGAATAGCTTCTTTGCAATAATATCCTTGAGAAATACGCTCATTCACTTTAGCAACATTCATTCTCAAAGCATTATAAGACTCTTTTGTCATCTGAGTGATGATAGCGTCCAGATCTAATAAAGAAGAGACACAAATACCGATACCATTTTCCTCTACAAATGAAGCCAAAGCTGCTTTTTTCCAAATGATAACGGGAAGTCCGCACCGAATATAGAGAGATAATTTATGTGGAGCATTATACTGAAGATATTCTCCTTCCGGACCGACTCCCTCCTCTAAGGAGGAACCATACCACACCAATCCGTATTCCCCTTCGGCTGTGGCAATAAGATCATCCGACCGAGTATATCCCTTATGATCTACTTGCCCCTCAAACTTATCAGGTTCAAAGCCATTGCCATAAAGTACCATATCGAACGAACGTGGAGAACGTCCCAATTTATATAAAAAATCACTATGAAAAGTAGATAACGCTCCAACAAACAAAACACGAGGATGAGAAGCTGCTAAATTCTTCCCTGAAGACTGCCTATCTGACAAATAATCAAAGACCCCAAGAACTTCCAGATTTGCCTTTATACCATTCTCATGCAACCAATTCTTCATCCGTTCACTGTGCACAATAATGCTGTCCGAATGGTTCAATCTTGATATTTCGTGAGGTATAGTCAAGCGACGGCGACGAAAACTGTCCAAATCATGAATTAAAGTAATTATCTTACAGCCGCGCAGATGCGCCATACAGCAAACAAATGTATAGTATTTCTTTAACGGATATTGCAGTATCAACACATCACCTTTATGTAAACAGAATACGCTCTTCAACACACCCGACAGCGTCAAAATAAAAGCTATGACAGCATTTGTATAACGGGTCTGCTTAAGCCCGACATTACGATAGCCGCACTGCTCCATGATATATTCAATATCGGTTTTAGCCTTGTTGGCAGCATTATTAACACCCTTATAGTTCCTTGATAAATAGCAAATCATAATTCTTTTTTTAGTTCATTTTTAGCCAGGTTCAATGCAGCCTCCACCGTATCATCCATATCAAAATAAGCATATTGGGCCAAACGCCCACCAAACAAAACATTCGCCGTAGTATTCGCCAAATCTTTATACTTCTTTAAAAGCGTCATATTAGTATCATCATTCACTGGATAATAGGGTTCGTTTTCAGCAGTAAAAGCCGCAGGATATTCACGGGTAATCACTGTACAAGGTTGTGTACCAAACTCAAAATGTTTGTGCTCAATAATACGAGTATAAGGAATCTCCCTTTCACAATAATTTACAACAGCATTACCCTGATAATTATCTATTTCAAGACGTTCATGTTCAAAACAAAGACTACGATACTCCAAACGCCCAAAACGATAATCGTAAAATTCATCTATACAACCGGTAAATAAGACTTTATCTGCCAATGCATCCAGCTCTTCACGCGCGGAAAAATAATTCGTATTCAAACGAACTTCGGCCTTCTCAAGCAACTTGTGTATCAGTTCATTATATCCTCCTTTGGGAATTCCCTGATACTCATCATTGAAGTAATTATTATCATAAGTAAAACGAAAAGGAAGCCTCTTGATGATAAAAACAGGAAGTTCCGTTGCTGAACGTCCCCATTGTTTTTCTGTATAACCTTTTATCAATTTCTGATAAATATCTTTTCCACAAAGCGTCAAAGCTTGTTCTTCCAGATTGGCCGGAGACTTTATATATGCGTACTCTTTACGTTGCTCTTCAATCTTAGCTTTTGCCTCTTGAGGAGTATTAACGCCCCATAACTTATTAAAGGTATTCATATTAAAAGGCAGATTATATAATTTACCTTTATAATTTGCTAATGGAGAGTTTGTATAGCGATTAAAGGAAACAAAACGGTTTACATAATCCCAGACCTGCTTATTGTCTGTATGAAATATATGAGCTCCATATTGATGCACATGAATACCATCCACATTCTCGCAATAGATATTCCCACCTATATGACTACGTTTATCAATTACAAGACAACGCTTTCCTGCCTCAATCGCCTGCCGGACAAACACAGCAGCGAATAATCCTGCGCCAACCACCAAATAATCATATTCCTTCATACATACAAAGTTTTTTATAATCAACCTACAATCGCCTCTATTTTTTCTATCACCTGTTCAGGAGTAATATTTTTCAGACAAGCATAATCTCTCCTCCAACAAGGCTTCTGCCCGTAAACCGAACAAGGCCGGCAAGGCAAATCCAGCTGTACCGTATTGATGGGTAACTGTTTCCACCCCATAAACCCGGCATATGGATGAGTAGCCCCCCAAATAGAGACGACAGGTATATTGACCAACGACGCCAGATGCATATTGGCAGAGTCCATTGAGAGCATTACATCCAAATGGCTCATCAGATTTAACTCGGTACACATATTCAACTTACCTATCATAGATACGATGGAGGGATATTTGGCTATCCAGGTATCAAACACTTCCTGCTCTTTCTTGCCTCCTCCGAACAGAAAAACCTTCACCGCAGGATCTGCCGCAAAATGGGCAACGACCTGCTCCTGCAGTTCCAACGGATAAATCTTGCCGGTATGTTTGGCAAAAGGAGCAATGCCAATCCATTTTTGGCTCCCTTTTGGACCAGTTACAGGCTCTATCTCTGCAAAGTTCCCTTTTCCTTCACCATAAATAGAAGAAAAGTTTAGCAGAACCGGAAGTCCCAGCTTTTCCAACACATCCGCATAACGGCGGAAGGAACTTTTCTGGTTCTCCATCACCTTATGGTGGCGGCGAACCAGTTTCTGTTTACCAGCCCGCCCTTTACAGATAGAAGCCACCGGTACATTAGCAAGCCAAAAACGCAAACATAAATATCTGGAACGGAGCACATGATGAAAGTCCGCCACATAGTCAAACTGCATTGCTTTCAACTCCGAGTAAAGGCTGTTCAATCCCCAAAAGCCTTTATGCTTGCCTGTCAGATCTGCTCCTACAAAACTTACATTCTCCGGCAATTCCTGAAAAAGCGGTTGCCACACGGAACGGCTCAGTACAGTTATCTCATGCTGGGGATATTGTACTGCCAGAGAATGTATTACGGGCACTGTCATTGCGACATCACCAAGAGCTGAAAAACGGATAATGAGAATACGCGCCATTCGTTATTTCTTTGCATAAAGCACCGGATTCAATGCCGGGTCGTTATACATCTTCATCTGTTTATATACTTTCATATATTTCTTTCCGGCTTCGATGTCAGCCAATAACTGATCAATAGCCGACGAAAGATCCTTGCGTTGCTCTAACAAAACATTCAGTTTGGTCTGGCATTGTGTACGATGTTCTTCGCTGGTATCCGTACGTTCCACCTCTTGCTGCATATGGTAGATTTTCAAAGCAAGGATAGACAAGCGGTCTATAGCCCATGCCGGGCTTTCCGTATTGATTGTCGCATCGCCAAGGGGGATTACCTCTTTGTATTTGTCAAGGAAGTAACTATCAATCAGCTCTACCAGATCCGTACGATCCTGATTGGACTTATCGATTCTTCTCTTCAAAGTTAAAGCAGCCACCGGATCAATCTGGGGATCACGGATGATATCTTCGAAATGCCACTGAACGGCATCTATCCAATTTTTCAAATATAAATAATACTCAATCGACTTCAATTCGTAAGGATTGTTCATCTGAGCGTCTACACTATCCGTTACATGGTAATCATTAGTCGATTTCCAAAAAATCTCGTTGCAAAGGTTACTAAATGTCATAATCTTAACTAGCTATTAGATATTATAATAGGGCAAATCTATGTAATATTTCTCAGACAAGCAACCCTTTCTTACTTTTTTATTTAGTACCTTTGTGGATACCAAAGATAAATTGTATATGAAAATCATTATAGACAACAAGATACCTTATATAAAAGAGGCCGTCCAGAGTATAGCAAATGAAGCAATTTACGCTCCCGGAAAGGATTTTACACCAGAACTGATACGGGATGCGGATGCGCTTATTATCCGTACCCGTACACACTGCAACCGTGAATTATTGGAAGGAAGCCGGGTAAAGTTCATAGCGACAGCTACGATTGGCTTCGACCATATCGACACGGAATATTGCAAACAAGCAGGCATAGAATGGACTAATGCGCCGGGATGCAACTCAGCTTCCGTCGCGCAATACGTACAAGCTTCGCTGCTGGTATGGAAAGCGATGAAGAACAAAAAACTGGAGGGACTGACTATAGGTATCATAGGTGTCGGGAATGTAGGAAGTAAGGTAGCAAAAGTAGCAAAAGGCTTTGGGATGCGGGTCCTATTGAACGACCTGCCTCGGGAAGAGAAAGAAGGGAATCGTTTCTTTACCTCTTTAAATGAAATAGCTGAAGAGTGCGACATCATCACCTTTCACGTACCCTTATATAAAGAAGGAAAATACAGAACCTTTCATCTGGCAGATACAAATTTCTTCCGCTCACTAAAACGCAAGCCCGTCATCATCAACACCTCTCGGGGAGAAGTCATTGAAACGGGAGCTCTTCTGGAAGCATTGGACAATAAATCGATTTCGGATGCCATCATTGATGTATGGGAACACGAACCGGAAATCAATCTCGAACTGCTCAGAAAGGTCATCATAGGCACTCCACACATTGCCGGATATTCTGCCGACGGGAAAGCAAATGCAACACGTATGTCTTTAGATGCTATCTGCAGATTCTTCCGGATAGAGAGGAATTATGAGATTCATGCACCGGTACCGAATTCTCCTGTCATCCATGCAGAAAACTACGAAAATGCACTTCTCCAAATATATAATCCGGCTGAAGACAGCGACCGGTTAAAAAATCAACCAGAGCTATTCGAAACCTTACGTGGAGACTATCCATTAAGAAGAGAAGAGCAAGCTTATATAATTAAATATAAAGAATAAGGCGTACCATCTCCTACGTCTTATTCTCCACACAATACTCTCTCTATAACACGGGGGAAATGTTCATACTCCAAAGCATGTACTTTTTTGGCTACATCCTCAGGTGAGTCGGTCGGAAGTACCGGACAAGCGGCTTGAAAAACAATGTTTCCTTCATCATAACGTTCATTTATATAATGTATAGTAATGCCGCTTTTTTTCTCGCCGGCAGCCACCACCGCTTCATGAACACGATCGCCATACATCCCCTTTCCTCCAAACTTAGGCAGAAGAGCCGGATGTATATTTATAATTTTATTGGGATAAGCATGCAAAAGTAAATCCGGAACCCGGACCAAGAAACCCGCCAACACCACAAAATCAATGTGATATTCCTGCAAAACAGCCAGAATCTCATCTCCAGCCATCCAATCTTCCTTTGGAAACACGTTACAAGGTACTCCCAGACGGTGTGCACGTTCCAAAACGTATGCATCACTTCTATTCGAAAGCACCAACGAAACCTGAATGGCTTCGTTTTCTCGGAAATACCGGATAATGTTCTCTGTATTAGAGCCGGAGCCGGAGGCAAAAATTGCGATGTTTTTCTTCATAACTCTCAAATTCAATGCACAAAACAGTGAAAAATGTGCAAAACTTTGCATTTATTTAGTCAAATATTTGCGCAAAACGATAAATATTCATTCCTTTGCACCGCAAATTTAAAGAAATAAAACTAATTATTAATTAAAAACTTAAAGTTATGTCTGAAATTGCATCAAGAGTGAAAGCGATTATCGTCGACAAATTAGGCGTTGAAGAATCAGAAGTTACTAACGAAGCTAGCTTCACTAACGATTTGGGAGCAGATTCTCTTGACACTGTAGAACTTATCATGGAATTCGAAAAAGAATTCGGTATCTCTATTCCTGATGACCAAGCAGAAAAAATTGGTACTGTAGGTGATGCTGTATCTTATATCGAAGAACACGCTAAGTAATCCGATTTCATCAATATGGAATTAAAAAGAGTGGTAGTAACAGGTCTTGGCGCCATTACTCCCGTTGGCAACAGCGTTCCTGAATTTTGGGAAAACATTGTGAACGGGGTTAGTGGAGCAGGACCTATTACTCATTTTGATGCGTCGCTATTCAAGACCCAATTCGCATGTGAAGTGAAAAACTTCGATGCAACAAAATACATCGACCGCAAGGAAGCAAGAAAGATGGATTTGTATACTCAATATGCCATCGTTGTAGCCAAAGAAGCGGTAGAAGATTCTGGTCTTGACATAGAAAAAGAAGACTTAAACAAAATCGGCGTTATCTTTGGTGCCGGTATTGGTGGTATACATACATTTGAAGAGGAAGTGGGCAACTACTATACCCGTCAGGAAATGGGTCCGAAATTCAATCCGTTCTTCATCCCCAAGATGATCTCGGATATTGCTGCCGGACAGATTTCCATCATGTATGGTTTCCACGGTCCTAACTATGCGACTTGTTCAGCATGCGCTACTTCTACCAATGCCATTGCAGATGCTTTCAATCTGATTCGTCTGGGCAAAGCAAATGTAATTGTATCCGGTGGTTCGGAAGCAGCTATCTTCCCGGCAGGCGTAGGCGGTTTTAACGCTATGCATGCATTGTCAACCCGCAACGACGAAGCTTCTAAAGCTTCACGTCCGTTTAGCGCAAGCCGTGACGGCTTCATCATGGGCGAAGGTGGGGGTTGCCTGATTCTGGAAGAACTGGAACACGCAAAGGCTCGCGGTGCAAAAATCTATGCAGAAGTTGCCGGTGTAGGTATGTCTGCAGATGCACATCACTTGACTGCTTCTCATCCGGAAGGTCTGGGAGCTAAACTGGTGATGAAGAATGCATTGGAAGATGCAGGAATGGATCCGAAAGAAGTAGACTATATTAATGTACATGGTACATCTACTCCGGTAGGTGATATTTCAGAAGCAAAAGCAATCAAGGAAGTATTCGGCGATCATGCCTTTGAATTGAACATCAGTTCAACGAAGTCAATGACAGGTCACTTGTTGGGTGCTGCCGGTGCGGTAGAATCTATTGCAAGTATTCTTGCCATCAAGAACGGCATTGTTCCTCCGACTATCAACCACGAAGAAGGTGACAACGACGAGAATATTGACTATAACCTTAATTTCACGTTCAATAAAGCACAAAAACGCGAAGTTAATGTTGCCTTGTCCAATACATTCGGATTTGGCGGTCATAATGCGTGCGTTATCTTCAAGAAATACGCTGAGTAATATCGTGTTACGTAACAAAATAGATAAGATAAGGCTCCTATTCCGCAAGGATAGAGAGTCTTATCTTTGTTTTTACCGGATACTCGGATTCTATCCACGCAATATTCAGCTTTATGAGCAGGCTCTCCTGCATAAATCAACCTCCCTCCGTTCGGAAAAAGGGCGTCCGTTGAATAATGAACGACTGGAGTTTCTGGGGGATGCCATCCTTGACGCTATCGTAGGCGACATCGTCTACAAACATTTTGAAGGAAAGCGGGAAGGATTTCTTACAAACACGCGTTCCAAGATCGTACAACGGGAAACCTTGAACAAGTTAGCCGTAGAAATCGGACTGGATAAACTCATAAAGTATTCCACCCGTTCGTCTTCTCACAACAGTTATATGTACGGAAATGCTTTCGAAGCATTTATCGGGGCTATCTATCTGGATCAAGGATATGAACGCTGCAAGCAGTTTATGGAGGAACGAATCATCAACCGTTACATTGACCTGGACATTTTATCCCGTAAAGAAGTAAACTTCAAATCCAAATTGATTGAGTGGAGCCAAAAGAACAAGATGGAAGTCTCTTTTGAACTAATCGAACAATTCCTTGACCGGGACAGTAATCCTGTATTTCAGACTGAGGTACGGATCGAAGGATTTCCTGCCGGAACCGGAACCGGATATTCCAAAAAAGAGTCTCAACAAAACGCCGCCCAAATGGCAATCAAAAAGGTAAAAGATCCTGTATTCATGGCAACAGTCGATGAAGCTATCCAAAGCAAATCCCCATGCGACGACCTTGAATCACCAGATCATGATCTTCTGTAACTAATTTTAATTTTCCGGCTACTTCAGCGAGAGGAATAGACGATATACCATTTCCTTTCAAAGCTACCATACGTCCGAATTCTCCATTGGCAATCAATTCTGTTGCATGACCACCCATCCGCGTAGAGAGATTACGGTCGAAAGGAGTAGGTGAACCACCACGCTGAATATACCCCAGTACCGTTTCACGGGTTTCGATACCTGTCTCATACTCAATTTCTTGAGCGATATATTCTGCGGCACGCTTACGGCCGTCTGTCTGAATCCCTTCGGCCACCACCACGATAGAATAAGGTTTTCCTTTTTTCAGCCTCTCTAAAATCGTATTGCCGATATTCTTAATACTATAAGGAATTTCGGGAACAAGAATCACATCTCCTCCACCTGCCATACCGGAATATAAAGCAATCCAACCTGCTTTATGCCCCATTACTTCAATAACCATTACTCTTTTGTGAGAACTGGCAGTAGAATGCAGGCGGTCGATAGCGTCGGTAGCAATGCTTACGGCCGAATCGAACCCGAAAGAAATATCCGTTCCCCAAATGTCATTGTCAATCGTTTTAGGAACAGAAACAATATTCACCCCCATCGCAGCAAATTTGGCAGCAGTCTTTTGCGTTCCGTTTCCTCCGATGCAGACAATACAATCCAGCCCCATTTCACGAATATTCCGGAGAATCAGGGCTGGCTTGTCCACATCGGATACAACACCTCCTTTTTTGAATGGCTTTTCGCGGGAAGTACCCAGCATGGTTCCTCCAAGATTCAGTAACCCGGAGAGAGATTTATCCGTAAAAGATTCCACATCTTTAGTCAACAACCCTTGAAAACCACTATGAATACCTATCACTTCCATCCCATAATAATTGATGGCAGTCTTACATACGCCACGAATGGTGGCATTAATACCGGGACAGTCCCCACCGGAGGTTAAGATTCCAATTCTCATTGTCTTATTTATTAGTCAAAAACTCGGAGATTTAGTGAAACTCGAAGATTTTAACGATTATTTCCGTCGTAAAGATAGAAAAAAAAGATAAATAAGGTTACTTTTGCACGAATAAACATTATCATGTTAAAGCAGAAATGAATATTACAAAAATTATCAGCAAGACTTTCGACTCCCGTTTAAAACAAATAGATTTATATGCCAGTGAAGCCAGCGAGATACAACACCGCGTATTAAACCGCCTAGTGCAACAGGCTTCCCAGACTGAATGGGGGAAAAAGTACGACTACTCCTCCATCCGCAGCTATGAAGATTTCAGAAAACGTCTCCCCATTCAGACATACGAAGAAATAAAACCATACGTGGAGCGTTTACGAGCGGGAGAGCAGAACCTGCTTTGGCCATCGGAGATACGCTGGTTTGCCAAATCATCCGGAACGACGAATGACAAAAGTAAATTTCTTCCTGTCAGCAAAGAAGCATTGGAGGATATTCATTACAGGGGAGGAAAAGACGCGGTAGCTCTTTATTTCCGTATCAATCCGGACAGTCACTTTTTCTCCGGAAAAGGACTGATACTGGGAGGCAGCCACAGCCCGAATCTGAACTCCAACCACAGTCTGGTCGGCGATTTGTCGGCCATCTTGATTCAAAATGTAAATCCACTTGTTAATTTCATTCGTGTTCCAAGCAAAAAGATTGCATTGATGAGCGAATGGGAAACAAAAATAGAAGCAATTGCCAACAGTACCATTCCGGCAAATGTAACCAGCCTTTCCGGTGTTCCATCGTGGATGCTAGTACTTATCAAACGGATTCTCGAAAAGACCGGAAAACAGACTTTAGAAGAGGTATGGCCGAATTTGGAAGTATTTTTTCATGGCGGAGTGGCCTTCACACCTTACCGTGAGCAATACAAGCAGGTGATACATTCACCGAATATGCATTATGTAGAGACGTATAACGCTTCCGAAGGATACTTCGGCACGCAAAACGATCTTTCTGATCCTGCCATGCTGCTGATGATTGATTACGGAATCTTTTATGAGTTTGTTCCATTGGAGGAAGTGGGAAAAGAAAATCCGCAGGCGTATTGTCTTGAGGAAGTAGAATTAGGCAAGAATTATGCTATGGTGATTTCTACTTCTTGCGGTTTATGGAGATATATGATTGGCGACACGGTGAAATTCACCAGCAAAAATCCTTATAAATTCGTTATCACAGGAAGAACGAAGCATTTCATTAATGCATTCGGTGAAGAACTTATTGTCGATAATGCCGAGAAAGGACTGGCTAAGGCTTGTGCGGAAACCGGAGCACAGGTCAGCGAATATTCTGCCGCACCGGTATTTATGGACGAAAACGCCAAATGCCGTCACCAGTGGCTGATTGAGTTTGCCAAAATGCCTGATTCGGTTGAGAAATTCGCAGCGATATTAGATGCGACTCTGAAGGAGGTTAATTCCGATTATGAAGCAAAACGCTGGAAAGATATTGCATTGCAACCGTTGGAGGTGATCGTTGCCCGTCAGGGATTGTTCCATGACTGGTTAGCCCAAAAAGGAAAATTGGGAGGACAGCATAAAATTCCCAGATTAAGTAATACACGGGAATACATAGAGACAATGCTATTGCTAAACCAATAATAAATCACTCTAGCTTGATACCCAGGTGTCGGTATGTCCAACACCGGGTATCAGGTATATCGGCACCTGGGTATCAGCCGCATCCTCTTTCCTACGAAATTAGCGGGCATTCACTATTATCCCCCCTCCCAGCAGTAAACCATCTCTATAAAACGCAGCAGCTTGTCCTGCCGCAATTGCAGTTAAGGGCTCATGAAGTTGTACATGAAGCAAATTATCCGGTGTAACAGTGACCGTGCAATGGTTCTCTTGCTTACGATATCGTATTTTCACGATGACATCATTGTAGCCCAGAATCTTTTGGGGATTTACAAGATTCCAATCTTTCAGCTGCATTTCTGTTTTTTCCAAAGCAGAAAGAGAAGACAACACAACTTCGTTCTTTTCGGGATATATCTCTTTTACAAAAACAGGACGGTTCAGATGAATGCCTAAGCCACGCCTCTGACCGATGGTGTAAAAAGGGTATCCTTCATGCCAACCTATAAAATTTCCCTTTTCATCGACGAATCTCCCCCGTCTGACCATTTCGGACCAACAGCTGACATTTTCGGACCGCAACTGACCATTTCGGGCCAACCACTCTTTCAGGAAGCTCCGATAGTCCATCGGACAGAAACAGACTCCTATACTATCTTTTTTTGTCGCTACTTTTTGGAAACCGCGTTCGGCAGCCCAAACACGAGCCTCAACTTTTGTAATATTCCCCATCGGCAACAGTATCCGCCGAAGTATATCTTGCTTCAACCCCCATAGAAAAAAAGACTGGTCCTTATCCGGATCAGCGGCATGGGTTATATAATAGGTACCTTCCAACTTTACTTTCTGAACATAATGTCCGGTCGCTATATAAAAAATACCCATTTCATCGGCAACTTTAGCAAGCAAAGGCCACTTCAGACAGTTATTGCAGAGTGTACAAGGGACCGGTGTACGACCTTCCATATATTCCTGTACAAAGTATTCTATGATTTGCTTACGAAAAACATCACGGGCATCATATGTGATATGGCGAATACCCAAACGCTCCGCCAAACTACGTGCATCTTCCAGATATTCTGTCGAGTCGTCCAACTCATAGAAACGGAAAGTAATTCCGGTTACTTCATAACCGCCCTCCAATAGCCGCATGGCAGCAACGGAACTATCCGTACCACCGCTCATACCCAACAGTACTCGTCTATTTTCTTCTATCATACTGCAAAATTAAGGATTTTCCCGTATCTTTGTCAGTTAAAGCCTAAAGAGAATGAAAGAGAAAACATCTGACGGACAAATTATCATCGTATTGACAGAGCATCCCGTACTCGGTATATTGCTCATACCCTATATAGCTGAAAGATTAAGTGACAACACATTACAATTAGTAGAACAGGCATTTCACGCCTCTGCCGAAGCTATGAACCGGATGAGTGAAGCGGAAAGGCAGGCTATTGACATCGCGTCACACTATACGGAAAAGTATTTGATGGGAGTATACTCCCGAGAGAAAACAGTCTCCCGCTTCCTACATAAATTATCCGAAGACCCCGAACGGATAAAAAACAACGTCCGTCCATTTATTGAAAAGAAGTTGCAGGAAATGCTGGCTCTGATACGTGAAAAGAAGTTAGCACTTTATCAGAAACAAGGGGGAAGTAAACTGCTGTATGCCCATCATGCCTACCACGTACATCCACATGACGCTGAGATTCGTTTCATATTTCAGATAGATGAAAATATTTTCCGCTACCAACTGCAATGTTATTATAAAGGCGAGCCATTCTCTCTCAGTGAGCAAAAACCCGTCAATGTGTTAACATCCATGCCGACCACCTTATCATTGGGAATGGAGCTGTATTTCTTTCCAAACATCGAAAGTAGCCGACTTTTGCCTTTTACCAAAAAAGAAGTTATCAGCGTAACAACTTCCGAGACCGAAAAGTATATTGACAACATTCTCATTCCCATAGCCCGTTATCATGACATCAAGACTGAGGGTCTGAACCTGATCGAGAAGAGGCGAAATTGCGAGGCTATGTTAATCATCGAAAATACGATTTACGATAAACAGTTGCTACAGCTTAGTTTTCGTTATGGCGACCAAACCTTCACTCCGGAAGACAACAATACCGGCATGAAGAGAATTATTTACCGAAACGAATCCGGAGAAATATACTGTTTTCGGCGAAATGCCAATGCAGAGAAAAGAGCGATACAGTTCTTGACAAATGCCGGATTGCAACGTATCAGCGATGTTCACTTTCAGTTATCACCCGATATTCCCGAAAGAACACTCTCCGAATGGATAAGCAGCCACCGGGAAATATTACAACAATCTTTTATATTATCCGGTAATATGAGTAATACGCCTTATTGCTTGGACGAGATACATACCGAACAAAGTTGCGATGATAATCCCGATTGGTTTGAACTGCATATTACTGTCGTTATCGGTGACTTACGTATTCCCTTCACACGTTTCCGAAAACATATCCTTGAAGAGAAGAGGGAATTCCTGCTACCGGACGGACGAATGATTTTATTACCGGAAGAGTGGTTCAGCAAATACACGAATATGCTGGAAATGGGAGTCCAGACAGAAAAAGGATTCCGCTTAAAGCATACATTCATAGGCGTAGTAGAGACTATCTTGAATACACCTGCATCCAAGACTCCCACATTCAAGAAAGAAATACGTAGCATTCATCCGCCCAAAGGACTAAAAGCACAGCTGCGTCCCTATCAGCAAAAAGGATTCTCGTGGATGGTACATCTCAACAAAGAAGGATTCGGCGGATGCCTGGCAGACGACATGGGATTGGGAAAGACACTTCAGACACTTACCCTGCTACAATATATCTATAAGCCAATATCCCCAACCGCCCGTCAGACTGCGGATATCACCGTCTCTTCTCCCGCCATCCGGGAAGCAAAAGCGGATATCGACGGACAGTTTTCTTTATTCTCTTTCGACTCCGAAGATGAGTTACTGCCCCAACCAAACGAGATTCGTGGAAAAGAAATGAATCCGGAAAATGTATCACAAGCACGAAAGCCACGAAAGCCCGCTACACTTATTGTGGTCCCCACGTCGTTACTTCATAATTGGCGTCGGGAAGCAAAACGTTTTACCACGCTTTCAATGGTAGAATACACGAGTACCAGTATTCTCAGCAAGACACATCCGGAGAAGTTTTTCAGACGTTTTCATTTAGTGTTCACAACTTACGGGACAATGAGAAAGAATATTGACATACTCCGCTCCTACTGTTTTGAATACATCGTACTCGATGAGAGCCAGAATATCAAGAATAGCGAATCGCTCACCTTCCATTCGGCTATCCAACTGCAAAGCAAGTACAAACTAGTACTTACCGGTACTCCGATTGAGAATTCCCTTAAAGACCTGTGGGCGCAATTCCACTTCATACAACCGGACTTGCTAGGTTCGGAAAGCAGTTTTCAAAAGCGATTTATGTTACCAATCCGTCAAGGGAATACCCGCATAGAAGCACAACTGCAACAGTTGATCGCTCCATTCATTCTCCGCAGAAGTAAAGGAGAGGTTGCTCCGGAACTTCCTCCGCTTACGGAAGAGACAATCTATTGTGATATGACGGAAGAACAAAACACCTGGTATGAGCAAGAGAAAAACAGCTTGCGTAATATTCTGCTTCAACATCCTCAAAGTACGGACAAACTGCACTCATTCAGTGTATTGAACGGAATTCTACGCTTACGCCAATTGGCGTGTCATCCTCAACTAATCTTTCCTGATTTCACGGGATCTTCCGGGAAAACCGCACAAATCATTGAGACTTTCGACACCCTACGGAGTGAAGGACACAAAGTATTAATATTTTCTTCATTCGTCAAACATCTGGAAGTACTGGCAGAGGCCTTTCAGGAGCGTGGCTGGAAGTACGCCTTACTGACAGGAGCTACCAACGACCGACCTTCCGAAATAGCCCATTTCACCGAACAAAAAGATGTGCAGGCTTTCCTTATTTCTTTGAAAGCGGGAGGAGTAGGACTTAATCTGACACAGGCCGACTACGTATTTATCATCGACCCCTGGTGGAATCCTGCCGCTGAATCACAGGCTATAGCCCGTGCCCATCGCATCGGGCAGGATAAACAAGTGATTGCCTATCGTTTCATTACTCAAGGCAGTATAGAGGAAAAAATCCTTCAACTTCAAGACGAAAAACGAAAACTGGCAGAGACATTCGTTACTGATAGCGAAACATTGCCAGCATTGAGTAGTGAACAATGGGTGGACTTGCTAAAATGATTTTTTATTATATCTTTGTATCCAAAACCATACAGCATGAAATACAAACTTATCGTGCTCGATCTTGACGGCACACTGACCAACTCCAAGAAAGAAATCACCCTCCGCAACAAAGAGGCATTGATACGTGTACAAGAACAAGGTGTACGACTTGTCTTAGCCTCCGGACGACCAACCTATGGTATCGTACCTCTAGCCAATGAATTGCGGATGAACGAGTTCGGCGGATTCATCTTGTCCTATAACGGAGGAGAAATCATCAACTGGGAAACGCATGAAATGATATACGAGAACGTGTTGCCTAATGATATCATTCCCCGACTTTATGAAGCTGCCCGCACATACCATCTGACTATATTGACTTACGACGGAGCAGAGATTGTGACTGAGAATTCCCATGACCCATACGTAGAAAAAGAAGCGTTTCTGAATAAAATGGCGATTCGTGAAACCAACGATTTTCTTACTGATATCACCCTGCCGGTAGCCAAATGTCTGATTGTGGGAGATCCGGACCGACTCATTCCTTTGGAATCAGAACTATGTCTTCAGCTACAAGGACGTATCAATGTCTTCCGTTCAGAACCTTATTTTCTTGAATTAGTTCCACAAGGTATTGATAAAGCACTGTCTCTTGGTGTTCTATTAGAAGAGACAGGTGTAAAACGTGAAGAAATAATAGCAATGGGGGATGGCTACAATGACCTTTCCATGATAAAATTCGCAGGACTGGGTATTGCTATGGGGAACGCTCAGGAACCGGTGAAAAAAGCGGCTGACTACATTACCTTAAGCAATGAGGAAGATGGCGTTGCCGAAGCCATTGAGAAGTTTATCTATCAACAATAGCCTACATATCCGGATTTTATACTAACTTTGCGATTCCAATAAAACAAATATAAAAGGTTATGGAACATCAACTTACAATTTACAACACTTTAAATAGAAAGAAAGAGTTGTTCGTACCGCTTCACGCTCCTCATGTAGGAATGTACGTATGCGGGCCGACGGTCTACGGTGATGCCCATCTCGGACACGCGCGACCCTCTATTACATTCGACGTTCTTTTCCGATATCTCACTCATCTAGGATACAAAGTGCGTTATGTACGCAATATTACCGACGTAGGTCATTTGGAGCATGATGCCGACGACGGTGAGGACAAGATCGAAAAGAAAGCGCGTTTGGAAGAGCTGGAGCCAATGGAAGTTGTACAGTATTATCTGAACCGCTACCACAAAGCAATGGAAGCGCTCAACGTACTTTCGCCAAGTATCGAGCCGCACGCTTCAGGGCATATCATCGAACAAATCGAACTGGTACAGAAGATTCTCGATGCCGGTTACGCTTATGAAAGCGAAGGTTCCGTATATTTCGATGTAGCCAAGTACAACAAAGACCACCATTACGGAAGGCTTTCCGGCCGCAATCTGGACGATGTACTGAATACGACCCGTGAACTGGACGGACAAAGCGAAAAGCGCAATCCCGCCGACTTTGCCCTTTGGAAGAAAGCGCAACCCGAGCATATCATGCGCTGGCCGTCTCCGTGGAGTGACGGTTTTCCCGGATGGCATGCCGAATGTACCGCTATGGGACGCAAATATTTGGGCGAACACTTCGATATTCACGGAGGAGGAATGGATTTGGTTTTCCCTCACCACGAATGTGAAATTGCACAGTCGGTCGCTTCTCAGGGGGACGATATGGTTCACTATTGGATGCACAATAACATGATTACCATCAACGGAACAAAGATGGGCAAATCACTCGGCAACTTTATCACGTTGGATGAGTTTTTCAACGGTACCCATAAGTTGTTGGCGCAAGCCTATACGCCCATGACTATCCGTTTCTTTATTCTGCAAGCGCACTACCGCAGTACGGTGGACTTCAGCAACGAAGCATTGCAAGCATCTGAAAAAGGATTACAACGCCTGATGGAAGCCATCGACGCATTGGAGAAAATAACTCCAGCCGCCACTACTTCAGAAGGAATCAACGTTAAAGAACTACGTGCCAAATGCTACGAAGCAATGAATGACGATTTGAACACTCCTATCGTCATCGCACAACTTTTCGAAGGTGCCCGTATCATAAATAATATCATTGCCGGCAATGCCACAATCTCTGCCGAAGACTTGAAAGATCTGAAAGAGACTTTCCATCTGTTCAGTTTTGACATTATGGGATTGAAAGAGGAGAAAGGTTCTTCCGATGGCCGTGAGGCGGCATACGGGAAAGTAGTAGATATGCTGCTGGAACAACGTATGAAAGCAAAAGCCAATAAAGACTGGGCGACATCCGACGAGATTCGCAACACGCTGACAGCACTCGGGTTCGAAATCAAAGATACCAAAGATGGTTTCGAATGGAGATTGAATAAATAAAAAATACAGAAGACCGGTCCACCACGAACCGGTCTTCTCTTCTTTCATAGAAACTAAAGCAACTAATACCCTTTCTTAATATTCACTAATCACTTATTTTCCATGAGCATCTCAACAGGTTGCCCATGTTGGCAAATCACTGTCAATACGGTATTTTCTCCCTGTTGCCGCAATGTTACATTTTCCATCGGACTCTTTAGCGTCCAACGCCCCTTAAGGCATATCTCTTTACGAATGGGGCGGCTAGGCTCTTTCGTTGTATATGTTTTCTCTTCTATGTTTAAGTTAGGATCACATACGCTCAGGCGAATACTCTTGTCCGACTCTTGTGCAACCATCACCATCGTTTCGGCCGGAATGGAAGCAACCACTTTGTCATTTGCAGATTGATAGGTTTCAAAAGCAGCATAACCCGTAATACCCGTTCCCTTATCATAAACAACGTGAGCTGTTTGATCACGTTGCAAGACTTTATATGGCAGGGTCTTACGAAGTTCCTCCAAATCGGAAGAAGAAGGTTGTATAAGAATCATATATTCGTATGTTCCATCTTTCGGAGCCTTGCCATGTGCTATCCAGGCAGAAGAGAATTTTCCTTTCGTCACCGTTCGGGTCTTCTCATGGCGCGATTCCTGTTCCGCCACTTGCGAACGGACTGCTCCGTCTACTACATGATAATAATTATCATAACCATCATGCAGCCAATAGCCATCATCTCCCACCTTACTGTCTTTACCATTATATTTCGTCTGAAAAAGGGTAGTTTCCGTTGGGTACTCAGTATTACTGTTCGTGATACCCGTTCCCAGGCAAACCATTCTGTTATCGAAACAGAAAACAGACTTACGGGCTACAAAGTCGGGCGTAAAGTTCTCATAATCACGTTCCATCAACTTCATAGCGAACATTCCGTTTTTACCGTCCAAAGAAGTACTTCCGGAGAAGTTCTCTTTGGAACGCGCCATAGTAGTTCCCTTCAACGGACTATCAAGCAGCTCAAAGGGTAAATGAATGGTAGTCGTACCCGGTAAACGATTCCAGTCCCATCCTTCCTGCACAAAACCACTTCCGGCACGGGAAACAGGATTCCCTTTACCCATAATCTGCACAGAGCCATAACTCTGATAACGCCCGTAGCGATTATCTTTCGCATAAATCTCGGCTCCCCAGACATCAGTTGTATATCCTTTCAATGTCACCATCCAATCCGCACGACGGAATATTCCCGCTGAACCATAGTTGTAAACAAAGAATCCTTGTGGAGCTTGAGCTGCCTTGACACCCTCTTTCTTAAAGAAACGTGCATTCGGAGTATCTTTGCCATGTACCAAGCGCAAATAATCAGCAGCCAAATTACGGTCGAACGCATTCCCTTGACCGGACAAGTCACCAGACAGAGCAATATTAGCAAACGCTTCAATATCATCACTACCCATCTTTCCACCGAAAGGATGACGTCCACTGATACCGATTCCCCATTCATAAAGATTACAATAATTACGCATGGCGATAAAAGCAGACTTTATATGCTGGCGGGCTTCTTCCGTCAACTCGAAACTCGTTCCATTCGTGAAAGCGATGAATTCTCCTACTGTTGCCAATACTCCGGTGGTATAGCCGGGATAAAAACCTCCGTGATGGAAAGTAGTCCCATCCACTTTTATACCGCCAATTGTTCCGGAGGTATAGCGTAACGAAGAAGACAGCCAACGGGACAAGCCGCTCAACGCCTGTTCCTGTTCTCTTGCATCCGGGAACATCATGGCCGAAACGAATTTCGCCATCAGCAGTGTATGCCAGGAGTCTAATAGTTCGTCCCGAGTGGGCGAACATGGCTGGCGGGTTTCCTGTAAAGCAGCCCAGAAACGCAATGTAGAGAGATAAGCATCCCGATGAGGATGTTTATAAATCGCATCACGCATCAGCCAGGCAGTCGTATATATCTTACGAATCTGATAACCATAATGATGATTGGTTCCCATACCGCTACCAAAGGCAAATCCCTGGTCAATAGCATAATCGAATACCGTAAAGTAATTCTTCTTTGAAGCCTCGTTCTGATTACAGAGATAATCGTATGCAAAACCTGCAAGCATGGTCTCAATATCATTCCATGACATTTCCCCTTTCTTCTTATTCTGCTCGTCGGGAGCGACAATAGGAGTTCCCACAAATCCCGTTCCGGCAGCAGAAGGTGTGATAGCTGCTTTTTCAAATGTCTTATAAGCTGCATTAATCTGCCCTTGCGGAGCTTTTTTCACTTCCAGAAAATCCGTTAAACGCTGTTCTATCGTTTTCAATTCTTTCTTTCGCTTATCGGTCAACTTAGTTGCCAACGGGATATCATACGACTGCTGTTCCCATTTCCACACAAGGCACCAGTGCCAAAGGTCACGATTGGACAAACCGTTATTAGCCGGTAACTGTTGGTCGGGAGTCGTCCTCAGGTTCATTTTCTTCTCCGGGAAAATCAAACGGTCAAGAAAGACACGTCCTTTCCGTCCGGGAGCAACAAGCCGATACCCAACAATATTCTTATCCTTCTTATTACCTTGCATATATGCGAAAGAAATCCAGCAAGCACGCCAACCGGCTGCTTTCAAGTGATACGAAAACCAATAGGAGACCTCACCCGCTTTATTCAGGAACTCAAAACGAATAGAATCCTGCTGCGGTTTCTCATTATAAATCCACAACGTAATACCAAACTGCTGTTCTTTTTTCGCATTCAGAGACAACGGATTGATTTGGACATCCAATGTAGAACCGGGGTGAAAATCCCATTCCAGGCTATTCTCCCCTTCTTTGTAGAAAAGAGAAGAAACCTTGGCATCTCCCTTCCCTGAAACTTTAAACGTTTCGGGAACTCCGTCTTCGAAGCCGATAAGTTGAGCAAAAGCAGAAGAAATTCCTCCGAAAAGGAAGAATAATATCAGAGTTATATTTTTCATTGCTATTCTTAACTTAAACGCAGATTAACGCAAATTATCGTAAACTTAAGGGTTCAATCTCTGCGATAATCTGTGTTAATCTGCGTTTTATAATTACTAGTCATTTAATAAGGAATCCGATCCGACAAAATTTTCTCTGTGTACCAAGGATCATTTATTTCTTTCAGCATGGCTCCCATTTCACGATAGAGTTGCTCCACCACTTCCTTATTTTCTTCCAAAGACAAATTGTGCAATTGATAAGGGTCTTTTACATCATCAAACAAAAGGCTCTTTTTCAACTGTTTCGTATTACGGTCGATATATAAAGCTAGTGTATACTGCGCAGTTTTAATACCTCTTGAAGAAGGGAAGTAGGTTTGTACCAATCCGTTCTCATCTTTTTCGCCATCCAAATTCTGAATATAGAGTGCACCGGTGGGACGTACGATCTCCGCTTTCTCATCAAAGAAAAGAGGAGCGAAATTACGGCCTTGTACTTCGGCAGGGATTGAATCCCCCAATCCGCACAGTCCAAGAACAGTAGGCATAATATCCGGTGACGATAACAGCAGATCATCCACTCTCGGCTGAATTTTACCGGGGAAACGTACCAAGAAAGGTATATTCATAGATTCCGAGTAAGGAGAATTCTTCGGATCTTCCGTACGTTGGCTACACATGGTCTCGCCATGATCGGAAGCAAAGATAACAACCGTATTCTTATCCAATCCCAAGTCTTTCAAAGTCTCCAAGATCTGGCCGAAAGCACGGTCTACTCCCGTCACAGACGCAAAATAATAACGGACAGACTCTGCCTTCTTCATTTTCAGATCCACGTTCGGACGAACCAGCAGGCTATCCAACGGTTGGCTACGGTAAAGGTTGAAATCCTCTTCCTCGCAATCATCCAAAGAACGATACGGACTGTGAGGCGGATTCATTCCTACCATAATGAAGAACGGTTTCTTTGTATCGCGTACATTCCCTTCATTTCTCAGATAAGAAACGACCTTGCCTGATTCATGCAAAGGCGACCACTCCTTCGGATCATGTCTTTTACCGTCCGTATCCCAATAATGCGGATTCTTATGTTCATCGAAAGTTCCATAAGAATACCAGTAATTAAAACCATGACGACGGTCTTTCGGTGTATAGGCGTCCCATACCGGACGCTTAGTCTCTACATATTGTCCCGGATGTTCGGGATCGTTCGGAGTCGGGAAGTCAGCATGGAGCTTGCCGAAATACGCACAATCATAACCAGCTTTGCTGAATACGTCACCAATACATTCCGCATCTTCACGCAATGAACTGATAGGCCGTGTAGAATTACAATTCAAAGGTATACCGCTACGGTTCGGATACATACCTGTCAGCAGCATTCCACGATGCGGACTACTTAACGGACAGTTACTTTGTGCCGAAGTCAATACTATTGATTCACGTGCAAAGGCATCCAGATTGGGAGTATGCACGGGATCACCCTTAAAGTTTACCTTATCCTGAAACCCGTTCTGACTCCAAATTCCCAATGCCTGGTTACGGTATTGATCAGGGAATACATAGATAATATTCGGATGTTCGACTTGCTCTGCTACCTGTTTCGGAGCTTTGCATCCCTGTGCGGCAAACAGCGTCAAGCCGCCGACCAGAAGGTTGATAGGTTTATTCATATTCATTTCTCCAAATCTCTTTTACGCATCAATGCTTCCAAGAAATAATAGTCGGCATAGTTCAGGGGAACATCTATTTCCTGACCGTGAGGAATACTACCTACCGAGTGCATCAGGATGAAGTTCCCGTTTGTACCCACTTCGGCACGATAAGCAGGAGAGCCCAAACTTTCCATGATCTTATCAGCAATTTCTTTATAATGATTGCCCGGTCGATAACCATCCAATTCGTAGAGTGCAGAAGCTGTACATGCAGCAGCGGAGGCATCACGAGGTTCGTTCGGAATATTCGGAGCATCGTAATCCCAATAAGGAACGAGATCTTCCGGCATATTCTTATTGTTAAAGATGAAATTATATACTTTTTGTGCTTGGTCGAGGTACTTTTCGTCTTTCGTATAACGGTAGCAAGTAGTATATCCATAGAGAGCCCAAGCTTGTCCGCGAGCCCACGATGATTCGTCCGCATATCCCTGTGCTGTCTGTCTCTTGCGTACTTCACCGGTCTCCGGGTCATAGTCTACTACATGATAGCAACTGTTATCCGGACGGAAATGGTGTGCCATCGTCGTATCGGCGTGTTTCACAGCGATATCATAGAAAGTGGAATCTCCGGAAAAGGCTGTTGCCTCAAACAGCAGTTCAAGATTCATCATATTGTCTATAATCACCGGACACTTCCATCCACGCGTTCCTTGCCAACCTCTATCAGCATCCCATGACTGGATCACACCTGCTCCGGGACGGAAACGGGTAGATAAGGATTTGGCGGCCTCCACCACTACATCTTTATATTCTTTCTTATCTGCCAGGCGATATCCGTTCAGATAACTACAACCAATCATGAAACCTACATCATGATGCCATTTCAAATGTTTCACAGAGTCTAATGCTTCTGTATATTTTTCAGCCAATGGTAACCATTTTTTGTCTCCGGTCAAATTATAAGTCAACCACATACTACCGGGGAAGAAACCGGAACACCAGTCATCAATAGGGATATAAGAAATACTACCATCTTTGTTAATTGTTCTCGGATTCAGAATCTTACCGGATTTCTCGATAATATCTGTTTGAATAGTGTTTTGTGCTACCGCGTTGTCAATGTTGTCCTGAATAAAGTCTACTTCAGCTTTTTTTTGTCCACCGCAACTCGTAAAAACCAAAAGGGAAAGTCCTAATGCGCTAAGAATTGTTTTCATAATACACGGGTTATTTGTTAAGTGATTAATTTTCTTGATGGCAAAAGTAGTGCATTTAAATAGAATTGACCGACCTAAATAATCCAAATGAAGGACAAATTTGGTACATTTGCAAAAGAAATATACATATCAAATTAAAAAAAACAAATTATGACACCACAAGAGTTTTTCAAGAATGACATATTCGCCACAAAGGCAGGTATAGTACTACTGGAAGTGCGAAAAGGATACAGCAAAGCCAAATTAGATATCAAACCGGAACATCTGAATGCGGGAGCACGCACACAAGGAGGAGCTATCTTTACTTTGGCAGATCTGGCACTTGCCGCAGCCGCCAATTCACACGGCACACTCGCTTTCTCTCTTTCATCTACCATTACTTTCGTTCGTGCAAGCGGTCCGGGAGATACTCTTTATGCTGAAGCACACGAACGTTACATCGGTCGGAGTACAGGTTGCTATCAAGTAGATATCACCAATCAAAATGGAGACTTAATTGCGACCTTCGAATCCAGCGTGTTCCGAAAAGAGCAAAAAGTTCCTTTTGAGATAGAAAAAGAAAAATAAAATCCCTTTGAGAGTTATTATTTCCCCACCTATCTCATTTTACAATAGAAGTCAGCGGATGACGGTTACCTCTAACGTCGTTTAGGAATGCTTTGGCAGAACCGAAGTTCAAATACAAATCCAGACGTACGGGAAGATGATTCAGGTCATCTGTTATAAAAAAGGTAATCACCTCTTTCTCCTTACCTTTCTTATCATATTCCACTAATGAGAAGATCAGACAGCGATAGGTTGTTCCATTCTCCGCCTTTACATTCTCCTTTCCACGATAAATAAGCGTCTGTTCTTCTACCTTTCTTCCGGTAGCCATCGGAAACTTGATTTTATCCCCTATCTTATAATCCGCAGGATCGTAAGAACGCGCCTGTGCCAGAATACTCAACATATCATATATACAACGGCTATCACTTGCAACTGCCTCATCAAAATTTCCATCCCGATATGTGCGCTTCTGATTGACAAAACAAAGACCATCCTTATAAGAGAACCAAGCCTCATCTACCGTATACCGTTTCCCTTCTTCAGCACCTTTGCGAAAATAACGAGGTTCCAGCTTCTCCCCGATCACGCAAGTCAGCGTGTCACGCATCTTGAAAAAGAAGTCCGCCCGTTTACTGCCTAGAGCAAGCAGATTGATCCGGAACGCAGGTTCCGAATGATAAGTTGTCGCATTTGTTGTCAAACTGGCAAGCCCGGCTTTCACCCAAACAAATTTCCAGTTAAAATACAAATCATACATTACATGTTCGCCGGTCTGAAACGCATCATTTTTCGCCTCACATTGGGCACTTGCAGGAAGGGCAAAAGCGCCCGTCATTAATGCCACTAATCCAATAATGAGTTTGCGTCGGACGTTAACGACGCCGGTTCTGATTATTTCGTTCTTTTTTCTTCTTATCTTCATCTGGTTTTTGTTTTTTAAGTTCATCCGGTTTCTGCTTATCAACAGGAGTCGCATGAATATCCCATGGTTGCGTTACATCCCACAATGCTTTATATTCCAAGATAGTAGGGTAATAGAAAACTTCTTCCGGTTGTATGCCCTTTTCAAAGTCTCCCGTATCCCACTCGCCATTTCCATTCCTATCATTAATCAACCGAGCAGCATACTTTCCAGGATTCAAGAAATAGAAATCAACCATTCCATCCTCCTCTACTCTCCGTTTACGAACGACTTTATCTTGGGCATCAAGTAATTCTACAAAAGCCAACGAATCCGCTCCACTAACATTGAAATGAAGTGTGAAATACTCATCTTCGCTGCGAACCTTGAACTCTTGTTTTATTTTATCAGTAAACAATCCGTATATACCATGAAAAGCAGTCGAATCTACCGAAAACTCGTACTCCAGAGTCGGCTCCCAATCATAATAAAAATTGAACTTTTTCAGATTTATCGAATCCTGCTCAAACTCGAACGGTATATCCTTCCAAAGCGTATCGACTTTCTGCCGCAAATGAATTGCCGCACTATCAAAGCTGGCTATCGGCTCTTCAAAATCCAAAGAAATGTACCCATACACATCCATTGATGAAGAGACATTGACTTTTACAGGTAAGAACTTTGTAGGTTCCGGTTCTTCTTCCTCATCTTTCTTTTTCTTCTTTTTCTTTTTGGGCTTTTCCGGTTCTTCTTTCTTATATTTCTGCTTCGACACCAAATTCAAAGTATCCGTACGAGACACCAATTGATTCAACGTATCTGTATAAAGATAAGTAAGACTCATAGCAAGGGTATCCTGCTTGAAGAGCAGAGAATCTTTCACCCAATAATGAATCGTATCGTTCCGTTGATTCTTCTCGATAACAAAAGCATCCTTTTCATCGAAGTTCAACCCTTTCATCACAGGCAAGGTGTCCGCCTTACCGGCAAAATAGAGCGTAAACTTGTGTGGGATAAGCCGTTCGGACTTAATCAGATACTGTGAATAATTAAATTCCTTAAAAGCACGGAGAATTACATCATCCGGCAAATAATGCATATATTTCTTTTCAACAATCGTATCATACGTCAGAGAATCCACCCAAGCTGTGTCCATACGGGTACGTTCTTCCATACGGGGAATAATCAGAGAATCATGAAAAGCAATCATTTCACTCTTCTGATTAAAAGTAAAGTTCTGGTCTGCATCCATCAATCCGTAAATACGGTATTTGCCGGGAGCCACACCACGAATAGAAAAACGTCCACGACTGTCTGTACGTGCCACACGTTCGAAAGGTAATTTGTTGAAAGCCGAATCGTTCAAATTGGAATGTAACCCGACAAGCATACCTTTAATCGGTTCCAAATTAGAAGCATCAAGCAGAGTTCCTGCAACTTCCATCGTATCGATTTCCGTACCCGTAGAAAAGGTAAAAGCGAAATTACCCAACGGATTACCTTCATTATTGTCGACGATAGCATCCGAAAAGTCGATTGTATAAGTAGTATTAGGCTTCAAAGAGTCAAGCAGATTCACTTGTATCCTCTTGCCGGAAGCCTTTATTTCAGGCTGCTGTATCTGAGGAGGGGAAACAACCACCTTTTCAGTCGCCTTTTCCAGTTTTATAAATTCGTCAAACACCAGAGAGACTTTAGTCCTCTTATTATTTAAAGCACCTGCAGCAGGAGTGCTACCTACAAAACGGGGTGGCGTCTCGTCAATAGGGCCACCGTCCGGTCGTCCGATACTGGCACAGGAATATAGCATCACTACCAGTGTTACTACCGGAAGTACCTTGCGTACTATTTGTTTTATCTTTTGATTCTCAAACTGTAACATGGTGCAAAAATAAGTGTTCTTTACCAATAAATACCATACTTCTAGCTAATTTATTAAAAAACGAAGCGATGGATTCCTGTAGAAATCATTATCTATGCTGTTTTTATTTCTTTTTCTCACTAATCTTACTACCTTTGTTAGCTGATATTATTTCATATAACTATAGTTATGCGTAAAGTATACTATAGTTATCCTTACGCATAACTATAGTCATACGCAAAGTACACTATAGTCAAACGAAATAAAAACAGCAAACGAAACACATCCGAACAGGCAAACGGATATTAAATATGCCTACATAATATAATTACGCAAATGAGCATACGTTACGACCTTTACGAAACTCCTGATATTCAACAGACAGGCGAACAACAACCACTTCACCCCCGTGTAGTTATCAATGGAACCGTCGACCAGAACGAATTTCTGGATCGCGTACACAAATTCACCGGAATAAGCCGCAGTTTATTGTCAGGTGCCATGCAGTCTTTCCAAAACGAGTTAAGAGATTTACTCGCTAACGGATGGAATGTGGAACTGGGGGATATCGGTTACTTTTCCGTTTCTCTGCAAGGCCCTCCCATCATGAAGAAAGAAGAGGTACGTGCACAATCTATCAAACTGAAGAATATCAATTTCCGCCCAAGCGCTCAATTCAAAAAGGAAGTGGGCTGGCAAATGAGATTGGAACGCGGGGAGTCTTTCACCCGTCCGCATGGAAAAGGACACAGTGAAGAGGAATGTCTGACTATAGTCAATGACCATCTTGGGAAATATCCCTGTCTTACGCGTGCCGATTATTGTCGGTTGACAGGACATGACAAGCAGCGGGCGCTCAATGAACTGAATGCTTTTATCGAACAAGGGGTGTTGATGCGCTACGGGGCGGGGAAACAGGTGGTTTATACGAAGAAGTATCCATGTTCGGTATGATTCCCGGGAATGATGGCGTTTCGTCAGGTAAAAAGTTTATAATACAGTCAATTTATTAAAAACCATCCCTAATTGAATGATTTTTTGCCCTTCATTGAATAAAATAATCCTTATCTTTGGCTCCCGAAATTCAAACCTAATACAAAAAACCCATGAAGAAACAACTACTATCTTGCTGTCTGGCGGCATTGGGACTGACGGCAATTCAAGCACAAAGCTTCAACGAGTGGAAAGACCCGGAAGTGAATTCCGTAAACCGCTCTGCCATGCACACTAATTATTTTGCTTACGCATCGGCTGATGAAGCTAAAGCCGGCATCAAAGAAAACTCAGCGAATTTTATGACTTTAAACGGTCTTTGGAAATTCAACTGGGTGAGACACGCGGAAGCACGTCCGACAGACTTTTATCAGACTAATTTCAACGACAAGGGCTGGGATGACCTTCAGGTTCCCGGTGTATGGGAATTGAACGGCTACGGCGACCCTATCTACGTAAATGTAGGATATGCATGGAGAAACCAGTTCAAGAACAACCCACCGTACGTTCCGACAGAAAACAATCACGTAGGTTCTTACCGGAAAGAAATCATCGTTCCTGCCAACTGGAAAGGAAAAGAGATTTTCGCCCATTTCGGTTCGGTAACTTCCAATATGTATCTTTGGGTGAACGGACGCTACGTAGGATATAGCGAGGACAGCAAACTGGAAGCTGAATTCAATCTGACCAACTATCTGAAACCAGGTAAGAATGTGATTGCTTTCCAAGTATTCCGCTGGTGTGACGGCAGTTACCTGGAAGATCAGGACTTCTTCCGCTACTCCGGTGTAGGACGCGACTGCTATCTCTACGCACGCGACAAGAAATACATTCAGGATATCCGTGTTACTCCTAATCTGGACAGCCAGTACAAAGACGGTACGCTGAATATCGCTGTTGACCTGAAAGGAAGCGGTACAGTTGCCTTAGACCTGACAGATGCTCTAGGCAACAGTGTGGCTACTGCTGATTTAAAAGGTTCAGGTAAGTTAAACACCACTTTGAACATTTCCAATCCTGCTAAATGGACGGCTGAAACACCTAATCTTTATACACTGACCGCTACATTGAAAAACGGTAACAATACAATAGAAGTAATCCCCGTTAAAGTAGGTTTCCGCAAAATTGAACTGAAAGGCGGACAGATACTCGTCAACGGACAACCGGTACTCTTCAAGGGAGCCAACCGTCACGAAATGGATCCGGACGGCGGATATGTAGTTTCTATCGAGCGCATGTTGCAGGACATCAAAGTAATGAAAGAGCTTAATATCAATGCCGTACGTACCTGTCACTATCCGGACGACAACCGTTGGTATGACCTCTGCGACCAATATGGCATCTACGTGGTAGCTGAAGCGAATGTAGAGTCTCACGGAATGGGATATGGTGACAAGACATTGGCCAAGAACCCGATCTATGCCAAAGCACATTTGGAACGCAACCAACGCAATGTACAACGTAGCTACAACCATCCGTCCATCATTTTCTGGTCATTAGGCAATGAGGCCGGTATGGGACCTAATTTCGAAAAATGTTATACATGGATTAAAAATGAGGACAAGACCCGTGCCGTACAATATGAGCAGGCACGTACCAGTGAATTTACAGATATTTTCTGCCCGATGTACTATGGTTATCAGGACTGTATCAAATATTGTGAAGGAGATATCCCAAAACCTCTGATCCAGTGTGAATACGCACATGCGATGGGAAATTCACAAGGAGGATTCAAGGAATATTGGGACATCATCCGCAAATATCCGAAATATCAAGGCGGCTTCATCTGGGACTTCGTAGACCAGTCTTGCCATTGGAAAAATAAAGACGGAGTGGCCATCTACGGTTATGGAGGTGACTTCAACAAATATGACGCTTCGGACAATAACTTTAACAATAACGGTTTAATCAGTCCGGATCGCATACCGAATCCACATGCTTACGAAGTGGCTTATTTCTATCAGGATATATGGACAACTCCTGCCGATCTCGCCAAAGGTGAAATCAATATTTTCAATGAGAATTTCTTCCGTGACCTGTCTTCATATTATCTAGAATGGCAATTGCTGGCAGACGGAGAAGTTGTGCAAACAGGCATTGTGCCGGATCTGAAAGTGGCACCCCAGCAAACCGTCAAAGTGCAGATTCCGTTTGACACAAAAAACATCTGTCCGTGTAAAGAGTTACTGCTCAATGTCAACTATAAACTGAAAACAGCCGAAACATTGTTACCCGCAGGAACAACCATCGCATACGAGCAACTGAGCATTCGTGACTATAAAGCTCCGGAGCTCAAGCTGGAAAACCGACAGGCTTCCAATCAGGCAATCACCGTACCCGGCATTCTGGATAACGACCAAAATTACCTGACCGTCAAAGGCGAAAACTTCTCTATGGATTTCAACAGACACAACGGCTATCTCTGCCGCTACGATGTGAACGGAATGCAAATGATGGAAGACGGTAGCGAATTGACTCCCAACTTCTGGCGTGCACCGACCGATAATGATTTCGGAGCAGGCTTGCAACGCAAATATGCAGTCTGGAAGAATCCGACATTGAAGCTTACCTCCCTGAAACATGCTATTGAGAATGATCAGGCCGTGATTCGTGCAGAATATGACATGAAGTCGATAGGAGGAAAATTATTCCTGACTTATATCGTCAACAACAAAGGAGCAATGAAAGTTACCCAGAAGATGGTAGCAGACAAGAGCAAGAAAGTGTCTGAAATGTTCCGTTTCGGCATGCAGATGCGTATGCCTGCCAACTTTAACGAAATAGAGTATTACGGACGCGGACCGATAGAGAATTATGCCGACCGCAACAATGCAGCCAAACTTGGCAAATACCGTCAAACGGTAGAGGAACAATTCTATCCGTATATCCGCCCACAGGAAACCGGAACGAAGACGGACATCCGTTGGTGGAGACTCTTGAATATCAGCGGAAACGGTTTGCAGTTTGTTTCCGAAGCTCCGTTCTCTGCTTCCGCACTGAACTATACCATTGAATCATTGGATGACGGTGAAGGCAAAGACCAGCGCCATTCCCCCGAAGTGGAAAAAGCAAACTTTACAAACTTCTGTATTGACAAGGCACAAACGGGACTGGCATGCGTCAATAGTTGGGGAGCTATACCATTAGAAAAATATCGTCTTCCATATCAAGATTATGAGTTCAGTTTCATAATGTCTCCCGTATCTCATAAACTAAAGTAAAAAACATAGTTAAAAAACACGGTATCAAAGAACAAGAATAGCGAAATTACTGTACTTTTGCAGCCGGAAACTGATTATTAATAATTAGTTTCCGGCTTTTTTGGCCTTTAAATCACTTATCGACATGAATGATGACACACCGGTAACAAACGCATTACATTAAAAACAGATAATTATTAAGTATGAAAAGTAGAATTGTTTTATTTGCATTTTGCGTAGCCCTTTTGTCTAGTTGTGGCAATAAGGGCAACGGAACGGGACAAGTCCCAGAATATGCAGTACAAGAGTTACAAAAGACCACTGCTAATTTAACGACTGCCTATCCGGCGACAATCAAAGGTAAACAAGACGTAGAAATCCGTCCACAGGTATCAGGCTTCATCACGAAATTATGTGTAGACGAAGGAGCAACTGTACGCAAAGGTCAAGTTCTATTCATCGTTGATCCGACACAATATGAAGCAGCAGTACGTACGGCTGAAGCAGCAGTCGCAACAGCAGAAGCGGCAGTGCGTACCCAACAGATAACAGTGGATAACAAACGTGAGCTGAACAAAAAGCAAATTATCAGTGACTACGATCTGTCAATGGCAGAAAACACATTGGCACAGTCTCAGGCACAATTGGCACAAGCGAAAGCACAGCTTATCACAGCCAGACAAAACCTCTCTTTCACACAAGTGAAGAGTCCTTCCGATGGTGTAATCAATGATATCCCCTATCGTTTAGGAGCACTGGTGAGCCCTTCTATCGCTACTCCGATGACTACAGTTTCTGAGATAGAAGAAGTATATGTATATTTCTCCATGACAGAAAAAGAATTGTTGGCGATGACTAAAACAGGCGGTACCATCAAAGAAGAAATCGAAAAAATACCGTCTATCAGGCTTCAGTTGATTGATGGTACAGAGTACAGCATCGAAGGTAAAGTGGACGCAATCACAGGAGTAATCGACCAATCAACCGGTTCTGTAAGTATGCGTGCCCTCTTCCCGAACAAAGAACACATCCTACGTAGTGGTGGAACAGCAAACGTACTGATTCCTTACACAATGGAGAATGTAATTACTATACCGCAATCAGCAACAGTAGAAATCCAGGATAAGAAGTTCGTTTATGTCCTGCAGCCGGATAACACGGTGAAATATACAGAAATCACCATCTTCAATCTGGACAACGGAAAAGAATATCTCGTTACTTCCGGTTTGAACTCCGGAGATAAAATCGTCATCGAAGGCGTGCAGAATCTGAAAGATGGTGAAACCATACAACCAATCACACCTGCTCAAAAAGAAGCAAACTATCAACAGCATTTGAAAGACCAGCACGATGGTAATTTAGCTACTGCTTTCAATTAATAACTTAGATAATCGTATGAAGTTAGATAATTTTATTAACCGTCCGGTACTATCAACAGTTATTTCTATTTTGATAGTCATTCTGGGTGCTATCGGATTGGCAACATTGCCTATCACCCAGTATCCGGACATTGCTCCCCCTACCGTGTCGGTAAGGGCCACTTATACGGGTGCCAGCGCATCAACCGTATTGAACTCCGTCATCGCTCCGTTGGAGGAACAGATCAATGGTGTAGAAAACATGATGTATATGACATCAACTGCATCCAATACGGGTTCCGGTGAGATATCCATATATTTCAAACAAGGAACAGACCCGGATATGGCCGCCGTCAATGTACAAAACCGTGTTTCTATGGCACAAGGTCTGTTGCCGGCCGAAGTAACCAAAGTCGGTGTAACCACTCAAAAACGCCAGACTTCCATGCTGGTAGTATTCTCTCTCTATGACGAGACAGATACATATAGCGAATCGTTTATTGAAAACTATGCTAAGATCAACTTGATTCCTCAAGTACAACGTGTACCGGGTGTGGGTGACGCCAACGTTTTGGGTCAGGACTATTCTATGCGTATCTGGTTACGACCGGACGTCATGGCACAGTACAAACTTGTTCCCGGTGATGTATCTGCAGCCTTGGCAGAACAGAATGTCGAAGCTGCTCCAGGACAGTTCGGTGAACGCAGTAATCAGACATTCCAATATACCATCCGCTACAAAGGACGTCTGCAACAACCGGAAGAATTTGAAAACATCGTTATCAAATCTCTGCCTGACGGTGAGGTACTCCGCTTGAAAGATATAGCAGAAATTCAATTGGATCGTTTGGGTTATAACTTTACAAACCGTGTAGACGGCCACAAGTCAGTAACCTGTATCGTATACCAGATGGCAGGAACCAATGCAACACAGACCATCAGTGATATTGAGCAACTGCTGGATGAAGCATCAAAAACCTTGCCTACCGGATTGAAGCTTAACATTTCCATGAATGCCAATGACTTCTTGTTCGCTTCTATTCACGAGGTGTTGAAGACATTGATCGAGGCATTTATCCTGGTGTTTATTGTGGTATATATCTTCTTGCAGGATTTACGTTCTACGTTGATTCCAACCATTGCCATTCCGGTAGCTCTTATCGGTACTTTCTTCATTCTGTCTTTGGTAGGATTCAGTTTGAACTTGCTGACATTATGTGCGCTCGTCCTAGCCATTGCGATTGTGGTCGACGATGCCATTGTGGTCGTCGAGGGTGTGCATGCCAAGCTCGACCAGGGTTATACTTCTGCCCGTCTGGCTTCTATCGACGCTATGAATGAACTGGGTGGTGCTATCGTATCTATTACGTTAGTCATGATGGCCGTGTTCGTCCCGGTAAGTTTCATGGGAGGTACGGCAGGAACATTCTATCGCCAGTTCGGTATGACTATGGCTATCGCTATCGGTTTGTCTGCATTGAACGCTTTGACATTGAGTCCGGCTTTGTGTGCTATTCTTCTAAAACCGCATAAGAAGGAAGATGGAACGGAAGATTCGACATTGAAGGAACGTATGAAAGTAGCTTATACGGCGGCTCATACAACCATGATCAACAGATACACCGAAGCTATCGGAAAAATGCTACATCCGGGAATCACACTTACCTTCACGATTATTGCTATTCTCGGTATGATTTTCGGTTTCTTCAGTCTCAATCCGGTGGTTACCGCAATCTTTGTACTTCTTAGTATCCTGGCACTGATCGGAATGAGTACAAAGAAGTTCAAGAACAGATTCAACGATACATACGAGTCTATCCTGAAACGTTACAAAAAACGTGTATTGTTCTTTATTCAGAAGAAATGGCTGTCTATGGGATTAGTTACCGCCTCTATCGTACTGCTTATATTCTTCATGAACACCACTCCGACAGGTATGGTACCGAACGAAGATACCGGAACCTTGATGGGAGCAGTAACATTGCCGCCGGGTACATCACAAGACCGTTCTGAGAAAATCTTAGCACGCGTAGACAGTCTGATCGCTTCTGACCCTGCTGTATTATCACGAACCATGATTTCCGGATTTAGCTTCATCGGTGGTCAGGGACCTTCTTACGGTTCTTTCATTATCAAGCTAAAGGACTGGGATGAACGTTCTATGATACAGAACTCGGACGTTGTAGTCGGCTCCTTATATATGCGCGCACAGAAGATTATCAAAGAAGCACAGGTATTGTTCTTCGCTCCTCCTATGATCCCGGGATATTCGGCATCTACAGATATCGAGGTGAATATGCAGGATAAGACCGGTGGTGATTTGAACAAGTTCTTTGATGTAGTAAATGATTACACGGCAGCCTTGGAAGCACGTCCGGAAATCAACTCGGCAAAAACATCTTTCAACCCGAACTTCCCGCAATATATGATCGACATCGATGCGGCGGCTTGTAAGAAAGCTGGTATCAGTCCGAGCGATATCCTTACAACTATGCAAGGATATTATGGAGGTCTGTATGCATCTAACTTCAACCGTTTCGGTAAGATGTATCGTGTTATGATTCAGTCTGATCCATTGTCACGTAAGAATCTGGAATCTCTGAAGAATATCAAGGTACGCAACAGTGCAGGTGAAATGGCTCCGATTGCCCAGTTTATCTCTGTAGAGAAAGTATATGGTCCGGATATTATCAGCCGTTTCAACCTTTATACTTCCATGAAGGTGATGGTAGCTCCTGCCAGTGGTTATACCTCCGGTCAGGCACTGGCTGCTCTTGCAGAGGTTGCTCAAGAAAACCTGCCTACCGGTTATACCTATGAATTAGGAGGTATGGCACGTGAAGAGGCTCAGAGTAGCGGAAGTGCTACCGGGCTGATATTTGTGCTCTGTTTCGTATTCGTTTACTTATTATTGAGTGCGCAGTACGAAAGTTACATACTTCCATTAGCCGTATTGCTATCCGTTCCGTTCGGTCTGTTAGGTAGCTTCCTGTTTGTCAACGGTGTAAGTGCACTCGGTAATATCTCAGCGTTGAAGATGATTCTCGGTACGATGTCCAACAATATCTATATGCAGATTGCATTGATCATGTTGATGGGTCTGTTGGCAAAGAATGCCATCTTGATTGTAGAGTTTGCCCTCGACCGTCGTAAAATGGGTATGAGTATCACTTGGGCAGCCGTATTGGGTGCCGGTGCCCGTCTCCGCCCGATTTTGATGACATCCTTGGCTATGGTAGTCGGTTTGCTTCCGTTGATGTTTGCTTTCGGTGTAGGTGCTCACGGTAACCGTACACTGGGTACTGCTTCTATCGGAGGTATGTTAATCGGTATGATCTGCCAGATCTTTATCGTTCCTGTTTTATTCGTTATCTTCCAGTATCTGCAAGAGAAAGTTAAACCGATGGAATGGGAAGATATTGACAATACAGATGCTGTAACAGAGATTGAACAATACGCTAAATAATGAAATTCGATATGAAGAAACAGATTCTATATATGTTGTGTGCAACTGCTCTCCTGAGCAGCTGCCACATCTATAAGTCGTATGACAGACCCGAAGATATCACAACTTCCGCCCTGTATCGCGATCCGGTAGCGGATAACGATACACTGGTTTCGGATACGACCAACTTCGGTAATCTGCCGTGGAGAGAAGTCTTCACCGACCCGCAACTACAGTCTCTCATCGAAGCGGGACTGAACCAAAATACTGACCTCTTGTCTGCTGCGCAGAATGTGAAAGCCGCACAAGCCTCCCTGATGTCTGCACGTCTGGCTTATGCCCCATCTTTGGGATTGTCTCCGCAAGGAACAATCAGCAGCTTTGACAAGAATGCAGCTACAAAAACTTATTCATTACCGGTTACAGCCAGTTGGCAAGTCGATTTGTTCGGTCAGTTACTGAACTCAAAACGGAATGCACAAGTTACTTTGAAACAGGTTAAGGCATACCGTCAGGCTGTACAAACTCAAGTAATCTCAAATGTAGCCAATATGTACTACACGTTGTTAATGCTTGACCGCCAACTGGAAATAACTAAAGAGACGGCCGAAATTCTGAAGCGCAATGCCGAAACAATGGAAGCGATGAAAGATGCAGCAATGTACAACATCAATTCAGCCGGTGTTGAACAAAGTAAAGCTGCTTATGCACAAGTACTTGCTACCATTCCTGATATCGAACAAAGTATCCGTGAAACGGAGAACGCCCTGTCTACTTTTTTAGGAGAAGCTCCTCATGCCATCAAGCGTGGCGTATTGGAAGCACAAGTACTTCCGACCGAGCTTTCTGCAGGCATACCTATTCAATTGTTATCCAACCGTCCGGATGTAAAAGCAGCCGAAATGTCACTGGCAAGTTGCTACTATGACACCAACTCCGCACGTGCCGCTTTCTATCCGCAAATCACACTCAGCGGTTCGGCAGGATGGACAAACAATTCAGGAGCAGGGATCGTTAATCCCGGTAAATTATTGGCTTCCGTTGTTGGTTCACTGACACAGCCTTTGTTCTATCGGGGACAGAACATCGCTCGCTTGAAAGCTGCCAAAGCGCAGGAGGAACAGGCTAAATTATCTTTCCAACAGGCCTTATTGAATGCCGGTAGTGAGGTTAGCAATGCGTTAAGTCTATACCAAAAGACCAGCGAAAAGGTAGAATCCAGAAAAATGCAGGTAGAATCTGCCCAGAAAGCTTCGGAAGATACAAAAGAATTGTTTAACTTAGGAACCTCAACCTATCTGGAAGTACTGTCTGCACAACAATCCTATTTGAGTGCACAGCTCTCTCAGGTGTCCGACTGCTTTGATCAGATGCAAGCTGTAGTAAGCCTCTATCAGGCACTGGGTGGTGGAAGATAAGAATAACTTTAAATATATAATACTATTATGATTAGTCCGTTAGCTTACGTAGACCCCGAAGCAAAATTAGGCAAGAATGTAACAGTTCTGCCTTTTGCCTACATTGAAAAGAATGTAGAGATCGGAGATGATTGCATCATCATGTCTTACGCTAGTATCCTGAAAGGTACTAAAATGGGAAAAGGGAACAAGGTACATCAGAATGCCGTTCTCGGAGCGGAACCGCAAGATTTCCACTTTACGGGAGAAGAGAGCAGCCTGATTATCGGTGACAACAATGATATTCGCGAGAACGTAGTCATCAGCCGTGCTACATTTGCCGGCAATGCTACTAAAATAGGAAATGGCAATTATCTGATGGATAAAGTACATCTTTGCCATGACGTACAGATCAACAACAACTGTGTAGTTGGTATTGGTAGCACCATTGCCGGAGAGTGTACATTGGACGATTGCGTTATCCTAAGTGGTAATGTAACGTTACATCAATATTGTCATATCGGTAGCTGGACGCTCGTACAGAGTGGTTGCCGCATATCCAAGGATGTACCTCCATACGTTATCATGTCGGGAAATCCGGTGGCATATCACGGAGTAAATGCCGTGGTTTTGTCACAACACCGCAATACATCGGAAAGAATCCTCCGGCACATTGCCAATGCATATCGCTTGATTTACCAAGGTAACTTCAGTGTGCAGGATGCAGTGCAGAAAATTATCGATCAAGTGCCAATGAGTGAGGAGATCGAGAATATCGTAAACTTCGTGAAGAACTCGGAAAGAGGTATCGTGAAATAATACTCACCACAGAGGACGCAGAGGACACAGAGGTTTTAAAATAAAGATAGTAAAACCTAAGATACCAAAAAGCAGATTCATGTAGATTGCATAAGTATTAATCATTGCAATATCTACATGAATCTGCTTTTATTATATCCGAATTATGTATTTTATCTTCCTTTTTCCGTGTCCTCTGCATCCTCTGTGGTGAGAAATTATTCAAACTCCAGTGTTCCGAAAAAGTCGGGACGATGGAAATCCGGTTTCTCTATTTCTATCGGATTCCATGATAGGAAATGGGGAGTCTGCAACTCATCACCACATTTATAGAAGTTAGCTTTTATCTCTTTTCCATCAAGGGAATCAATCTGATGTTTGAAGAACACTTTATAAGGGATAATCAAGGCTACTTCCCAACCGGATTCGTCAGCCTGCTCTTCAAAAGGCACATTACCCAAACTGGACCAGCGTTGCACAAGGGCGGTTATTTCTTTCGGAGCATGTTCACGGCCATTGCGTGCAGGACCTGCACCAATCAGAATCGTTCCGATACAATTACATTCGATATTATAATACACCCCGTCATCTGCCGGTATAGAAAAGAATTCTACACAGGAGTCGGTCCATACAGAACCATTATCTTCTCCATATCTGGCACGTATACTCTCTTCCTTTACCTTAAAATGCAACAAAATAGAGTCCTGCGTGTGAGCTATGCGAAAATTTACTTTAGGCTTGTAGGGATACTCAGCCCAATTAACACATTGAATGGGTTGGAAATCAATCTTTTCTTCATCGAACAATTTCGGAAGCGAACAAGCCTCTACGTTAGCCGCACTAATTTTCTTTACTTTCATATTTCTTTCGTTTGGATGATACAAATATAGTTACTTTCTTCTAATAAGGTTCACAGAAATCAAATAAAAACGATATATTTGCCAATAGTAATACCTTAAAAGAACGAATTAGTGAAGAAAGTAACCCTTTTATTTCTGCTGTTTTTAAGCATCTCTGCAGTCCATACACAAGGTCAAAACATCACTTTCAGTCATTTGACCACGGATGACGGCCTTTCACAGTTCTCTGTCAATAGCATGTATATTGACGAAAGAGGAATTATATGGATCGGCACACGCGAGGGACTGAACCGGTATAACGGTAACGATATCAAAAGTTTTAAACTCAAAAAAAATGATCCGAACAGCCTGTTCAGCAACACAGTATTGCGTATCACCGGAAATAAGAAGGGGAAAGTGTACCTGCTTTGTACCGACGGTATCGCAGAATTTGACCTGACTACTCAGCGGTTTAAAACACTACTGCAAGGGAATGTAGACGCCATCTACTATAATGAGAAACTATATATAGGTAAAAGAGAGGAAGTTTTCGTGTATAACGAAAGTACGGGCAACTTCGACCTTTATTATCATTTAGCGGGAAAGGATATCACTTTATCCTGCCTGCATCTGGACGATAAAAAGAACCTCTGGATGGGGACAACCGGCAACGGAGTTTACTGCCTGTCGGAGAACAAAACAGTATCCCAACCTATCACAAAAGGCAATATCACAAGTATCTATGAAGACTCCTCTAAAGAGTTATGGATAGGTAGTTGGGAGGAAGGACTATACCACATAACGACAGACGGTAACATCAAAAATCTTCGGCATGACCCCCAAAACCCGAACAGTCTATGTTCCGACTTTGTCAGGAGCTGTTGTGAAGACAATGCCGGTAATTTATGGATAGGAACATTCTACGGTTTGAACCGTTATGACAAAAGTAGCGGTCAGTTCCAAGTTTACACAGCCGATGACAGCAGACCGGACGGACTCACTCACTCTTCTATCTGGTGTATTGTAAAAGACGGTCAGGGAACCATCTGGCTAGGAACTTATTTCGGAGGTGTCAATTACTTTAACCCGGAGTACGAAATATACACCCGCTACAAAGTAGGAAACACAGAAAAAGAAGGTTTAAGCAGTCCGATTGTAGGAAGAATGACAGAAGACAAAGACGGTAATCTGTGGATTTGCACCGAAGGGGGAGGTGTCAATGTCTACAACCGGAAAAGCAATACCTACCGTTGGTATCGACATGAAGAAGGGGAAAATAGTATTTCGCACAATAACGTAAAAGCGATCTATTACGACCGGAACAACGACATCATGTGGATTGGTACACATCTGGGAGGATTAAATAAACTCGACTTGCGAACCAATCGCTTTACCATATATAGGATGAAAGCAGGAGATCCCGCTTCACTGCCATCGGATATTGTACGCGATATCGTACCCTACAAAGACAAGTTGGTCATCGCCACACAAAACGGAGTCTGCCTTTTCAGCCCGTCCACAGGTAGTTGCCGACAACTTTTTAAAGAGACCAAAGAAGGAAGAAATATCGGCATGGTGGCCAGCCTTTGCTTCGATAAAAATGGTACTTTATGGATTGCGGCCACCGGAGAAGGAGTTTACTCTTATCGCTTTGATAGCGGGGAGCTGACCAATTATTCACATAATCCGGCTACTCCGAATAGCCTCAGCAATAATAACATCAACAATATTACGCTGGATAGTAGTGGCAACCTGTGGTTCTCCACTTCCGGAAGCGGTCTTGACCGTTATCGTGAAGAGAGCAATGACTTCGAGAATTTCGATGTACAAAAAGATGGTTTATCCAGCGATTGCATCTATGAAGTATTCGAATCATCTATCCAAAAAGGAAGTTTATTATTAATCACCAATCAAGGATTCTCACAGTTCGACTATCCGCACAAGAAGTTCTACAATTATGGTACGGAAAACGGATTCCCGTTAACAGCCGTCAATGAGAATGCCCTATTCGTAACCCACGATGGAGAAGTATTTTTGGGAGGTATTCAGGGAATGATCTCTTTCTGGGAGAAGAAGTTGCATTTCACACCGAAATCATATAGTATTATTCTTTCACGCCTGTTAGTCAACGGTAAAGAAGTACTTCCCGGAGATGAGACGGGAATTCTCAAACAATCCATCTGTCATACTCCCAAAATCAGTCTGAAATCAGATCAATCCATGTTCAGTCTGGAGTATGCAACATCCAATTTCATTCCCGCCAATAGAGACGAGATAGTCTACCGCCTTGAAGGTTTCTCCGACGAGTGGAACCATACATACCGCCAACAGACGCTTATCACATATACCAACCTGAATCCGGGCAAGTATACATTAATCATCAAATCGCAACGGGACGGCATCGAAGAGGCACGGCTCCAGATTCTGGTACTTCCTTCCTGGTACGAGACATGGTGGGCTTATCTGATCTATACAGTCATTACAATCAGCCTGTTCTGGTTCCTTATCCAGAACTACAATTCACGTATCAAGCTGCGGGAATCATTGAAATACGAAAAGAAGCATATCGAAGACCTGGAAGCACTGAACCAGTCCAAACTTCGTTTCTTTACCAATATCTCCCATGAGTTCCGTACCCCGCTTACCCTGATTGTAGGACAAGTGGAAACGTTGTTACAAGTACAGACATTTACTCCTAATATATATAATAAGGTATTAGGAATCTATAAGAACAGTCTACAGTTGCGGGAACTGATTACAGAATTACTTGATTTCCGTAAACAGGAACAGGGACACATGAAAATAAAGACGAGCAAGCATAATTTGGTGGAGTTCCTCTACGAGAATTATTTGCTCTTCTTAGAGTATGCAAGCAGCAAGCAGATAAACTTCAACTTCATCAAGCAAACAGATGACATTGAAGTATGGTATGACCAGAAACAGATGCAGAAAGTAATCAATAACCTTCTATCCAATGCTCTGAAACATACCAAAGCAGAAGATACGATAACAATCAAGGTGTCGCAGGAGCAAGACCATGCCATCATAGAAATAAAAGATACCGGTTCGGGTATTGCTGCTGCCGAAATCGATAAGATATTCGACCGTTTCTACCAGACCGAACATCTGAACTCATTGAACACTGGAGCCGGAACAGGCATTGGTCTGGCGCTGACAAAGGGAATCGTAGAACTGCATCACGGCACTATCCGTGTGGAAAGTGAACCCGGCAAGGGAAGCAGCTTCATCATCACCCTCAAGCTTGGGAACCAACACTTTACGGAAGAGCAGATCGTCAAGGAAGATGTAGAATCCACCATTCAGCAACCAACAGACGTGTTCGTTCCTTCGGTTGAGGTATTGCCCGATACCGAATGGAAAGAAGAAGAGAGCAACAAGCGTATTGAGGATGCCAAGATGTTGATTGTGGAAGACAATGAATCTATCAAACAAATGCTAGTCAGCATTTTCGAAACATTCTATCAGGTCACAACCGCATCCGACGGTGAAGAGGCTTTGGAAAAAGTGAGGGAAGAGATGCCTAGCATTATATTAAGTGATGTCGTCATGCCCCGTATGTCCGGAACAGAACTTTGCAAACGAATCAAGACAGACTTTAATACCTGCCATATTCCGGTGGTACTGTTGACAGCCCGTACTGCGATAGAACATAATATTGAGGGACTGAAAATCGGTGCGGACGACTATATCACCAAGCCGTTCAATACGAACCTGCTGATTTCCCGTTGCAACAACTTGGTTAATTCCCGCAGACTGTTACAGGAGAAATTCAGCAAGCAACCGCAGGCTTTCGCACAAATGCTGGCTACCAACCCGATGGATAAGGAAATGCTGGACCGTGCTATGGCTATTATTGAACGCCATTTGGACAACCCGGATTTCAACGTCAACATTTTCGCCCGCGAAATGGGTATGGCACGTACTAATCTGTTTACCAAGTTGAAAGCCGTTACCGGACAGACTCCGAACGACTTCATCCTAAGTATACGTCTCAAGAAAGGAGCCGTCATGCTCCGGAACAATCCGGAACTGAATATCACGGAAATCTCCGACCGAATCGGCTTCTCTTCTTCGCGCTATTTCAGTAAGTGCTTCAAAGAGATTTATCACGTCAGTCCGTTGGCCTACCGTAAAGGGGAAGAGAAAGAAGAAGGGGAAGAAGAAACAGCGTAATATCCGGTATTATCAAGAGTGTACTATTTTGTACTTCAGTTGTACATTACTAGTCATCCTTGTTTTCTCAATTGTTTATCTTTGTATCAGTAACATTACCCCCTAAAAGATAAACATTATGAGAAACGTTTCACGCCTATTCCCGTTATTGCCCGGCATTGCCATGCTAACCGGCTGCAATCACGCATCTCAAAAGAACAACGGACAAAACGTTCAGAAGCCGAACATCATTTATATATTTGCGGATGACCTTGGTATCGGTGACTTGAGCTGTTACGGAGCGAGTAAAGTTAGTACTCCCAATATTGACCGTCTGGCAGGACAAGGAGTACAATTTACCAATGCTTACGCCACTTCAGCTACCAGTACCCCTTCCCGTTTCGGGCTCTTGACGGGTATGTATCCCTGGCGGCAGGAAAACACGGGTATTGCTCCCGGAAACTCGGAACTTATCATCGACACTGCCTGCGTTACAATGGCCGATATGCTGAAAGACGCCGGATACGCTACCGGTGCTGTCGGCAAATGGCATTTGGGACTGGGACCGAAAGGCGGAACAGACTTCAACAGCCAAATCAGTCCGAATGCGCAAAGTATCGGCTTCGATTATGAGTTCATCATTCCGGCAACCGTAGACCGTGTTCCTTGTGTATTCGTTGAAAACGGACGTGTAGTGAATCTTGATCCGAACGATCCCATCACCGTCAGCTACGACCACAAAGTAGGTGACTGGCCTACGGGAGAAGAAAATCCGGAACTTGTGAAATTAAAGCCCAGTCAAGGACACAACAATACCATTATTAACGGTATTCCCCGTATCGGCTGGATGACCGGAGGAAAATCCGCTCTTTGGCAAGATGAAGACATAGCCGACATTATCACTGACAAGGCTAAGAACTTCATTGCCTCACATCAGGAAGAGCCCTTCTTCTTATATATGGGTACGCAAGACGTGCATGTACCCCGTATCCCCCACCCTCGTTTTGCAGGAAAAAGCGGACTTGGAACACGTGGCGATGTCATTCTTCAGTTAGACTGGACTATCGGTGAAATCATGCACACATTGGACAGCCTCAACATAGCGGACAACACTATCCTGATCTTTACCAGCGACAACGGTCCCGTGATTGACGACGGCTATCAGGACTATGCCTACGAGAATCTCAATGGTCATACTCCAATGGGAATCTATCGCGGTGGCAAATACAGTGCTTACGAAGCCGGCACCCGCATTCCTTTTATCATTCGCTGGCCTGCTAAAATACAGCCTTCCAAACAACAAGCGCTTTTCTCGCAGATCGACACTTACGCATCACTTGCTTCGCTTCTGAATCAGCCCTTGCGCAAGGGTGCAGCCCCCGACAGTCAGGAACATCTGGATGTACTCTTAGGCAAAAACAATACAGGTCGTGAGTATGTAGTCCAACAAAACCTGAATAACACACTTGCCATTGTTAAGGGAGAATGGAAATATATTGAACCAAGCGATGGTCCTGCTATTGAATTCTGGACAAAGATGGAACTGGGTAATGACAAGCAGCCTCAGCTATATGATCTCTCATCCGACCCATCGGAGAAAACAAATGTAGCGAAGTCACATCCCGAAATTGTAAAAGAGTTATCCGCATTATTGGAAAGTGTAAAAGAAGAATAGAAATATGAGAATAATAGATTTGTATGATTTTGCACCTATCTTGAATAATAACACCCACTACACCCATGCAAAATCCATACATTTGTAGAAAATATAAAACAGTGAATATGCGTTACAACAAAAAGCAATATATCACACGATTTTTCTAACCTTATTGAAAACGTATAATAAAATCGGACTTTAATCAATTTAACCCCCTAAAAAAGAGAGGAACCGTGAGGCTCCTCTCTTTTACTTTGACCTCTGTTGAAAAAAGTTATTTCATAAAAGTAAAGAATTGTCTACTCTTTGAACATCAGTAGGCTTCTTTGATTAGCTCTATTCTCATAAAGCGAATGTTTTTCTCACTCTCATTCTGGATATCCTCCCCAAAGAATCCCAAACGGCTAAACGTGCCTGTTGCATTCACAGAAAGTTCCAACCCTTTTGTGCCTTTCTGCTTGAAGTGTACCGTACCGATATCACTCCATGTTTCCGGGTAGGAGTTCTGGCGTACATTGGACAACTCCCCGTCTTTCTTCATCAATACGGAATTGAACGGAGTATTATCATCCACTTTCAATGTAATTCTAGCTCCCTCAGCAAATGATCTTCTCCAATGGCGACTGGTGAATACACGTACTTTGTAAGTACCCGGCTCATCAATCACACATTTCAGCTGCAACTTACCAGTACCTGCATGGAAGTTTTGTGTATTTCCACCCTCAGCAATCGTCAGACTTCCCTCTTTGCCCGGAATAATCTTACCATTTGCCACCGGAATACTGACTACATTCTCGTTCATGTAATTATCCTCGCTAAAACGTACCGGAGACTTACATACCAACTTCAGCACCGGAATTTCATCATAATGCAGATGAGCAGGCACTGTCAATACCGGATACGATTGATCAGTCACCGTCACTTTCTTACCGGAAGCAAGTATTTCTGCCTTTGTAATGGATGTCGACAAACCCTTCAATGCAATACAACGGTTCAGAGGTTCCCTCAAAAGATGCAGATAAATCACATTACCCTTATGTGTAACATACCCCCAAGGGAAGTTATCATTAAAAGGATTTCCGGTTGTTCCGTAGACAGCTTCCGAATTCTTCTGCATCCACCTTCCAATGAAAGCCATTATATCAATGCTCGGTTGTGGTACGGTTCCATCCTCCTTCGGACCGATATTCACCATATAGTTCACTCCACGACTCGCACATTCTATCAATGAGCAAAGAATATCTTTCGGGCTCTTCCAGTTTTGGTCGTTCTTTTTGTATCCCCAAGTATGATTCATGGTAGCCACCATTTCCAAATCCATATTCACACGCGAACAAGGCATTTCATTGTCTCCCAATGCTCCATAATCTCCCAGATTATAACCCACACGACCATTCACAATACATTCCGGCTGTAATTCTCTGACTACATTTACAAATGTCCGACTCTGTTCTTTCGTCAAGTCAAACGGAGTGTCATACCATAACAAATCAATTTTACCGTATCGGGTAAGCAATTCCCGCATTTGCGGTAAAGCCTTTTCTCTGATATAACGGTCCAGATTCGGTTTTACTTCCGATTTCGGCTTACCATAATGCCCGTCATATTCATTCTGCATCACAGCAGCGTCTTCTTCCCGCCAATCTTGCCGATGAGAATAGTAGAATCCGACTTTTACCCCATGCTTACGGCAAGCTTCTACCAGTTCTTTCAAAGGATCTCTTTTATAAGGAGTACGCTCAATATCAAAATCAGACACCTCGCTCGGATACATACAAAAGCCTTCATGGTGTTTAGCCGTAAATACAATATAACGAGCTCCGGCTTGCTTTGCTAATTTCACCCATTCTTCCGGATTATATTTAGCTAACGTGAGTTTATCAGCCAGTTTCTCATATTCATTGTTAGGGACCTTGGCAAAATTCTGTATCCACTCACCGATGCCATCCACCGGCTTTCCATTCCATTCACCGGCAGCAACTGAATACAATCCCCAATGAATAAACATACCAAAGCGACCTTCACGCCACCAGTCCATATCTACCGACTGTTGTGCCTGTCCGCAAACAAACGCCCAACCCAACATTAATATACTTAACAGCTTCTTCATATTCATACCATTCTTTCTTGATCTACTATTTCACTAACGACACATAAACAGGCATTCCCTCGGACAATACAGTCTTCAATACTGTATTTCCCGCTGCATTCTCTTCCAACGTAATCTTTTGGCTTTCATCACCGCTTTTCACAGTCCATTTACCCTTCAGCTCTATTGAAGCTTGTGTAGGTGTAGTCCGCCAATTATTTTTGCCAATCGTTTTCGGACGAAGATTAGGATTGCACAACGCCAGTTCCAGTCCGCTTCCACTTTTATCCAGACGTTCCATTACCAGTAACTCCGTTTTAGAAGCACATACCACTCCCGCCGATAAATTAGAGACCGGAGCAAACAGAGCGTATGCAATGGTAGATGTAGGAAGATACTTCACTATATGCACAGAATCTTGTGCAGTGATGACCTTAAACAGTTTCTCCTGCTCTTGCTTCTTGGCAAGTTCCTTCATCCGTTCGAAAGTAGTACCCGGAACAACCATAAACTGATAACTTTTCTTTTCCGGCTTCACCCCATGATGAAGATAAGCCTTTGCAGCAGTCTCCTTTCCCATTCCGGCAGCCATACCCGCTGATGAAGGAGTAGTCTGTTCACCGTACTTAATCACCAACCGGTCGTGTCCTTTCGGAACAAAATACCCGGTAGTGGTAGGAGTAACCATCCAAGCGGCAACCTGTGGTTCTATAATCTGTTCTTTTCCTGCTTTCATTATCTGTCCGTTTACAGTCATATCTCCGGATTCTTTAGATACAATAGATTGGAAAAGATTTGTAGCAGTAATCCATTCATCCGAATAGTCGCCTTTCGCCTCTATATCAGTACCAAGACTATACAACATTCCATCAACGGCAAATACAGACTTGCAGAAAGAAAGGTTAGTCGGTTCAAAACGACGACTTCCCCAACGATCATCCTGATCGAAAGCAGCCGCAAAAAGGCCACAGTCTTTCCAAGCCAATGCTCCTGCAAAATTAGTCGTTGTTGATTTTTGGTCGAAACGGTCAGCATCATTTTTATTAGGCGTCATTTCCTTCCAATCCGTATAATGTACAGTAGTACTTCCGGGCATCATATTCCAGTCCCAACCGGCACTCTTCTTTTCTTTATCAGCGGGATAACCACACTTGGCAAGTCCACCTTCATAAAGTATTTCCAGCGTTCCATGACTTTGGTATCTGCCGAACCGGTTGGTTTTATTATATATCTCTCCACCCCAGAAGTTAGTAGTCGGACAACGCATCACTGCCAGCCAATTACCCTGTCTGTAAACTCCTGCCGGGCTGAAATTAAACTGATAAAAGCCATCCGCATTCAGTTCGGGAGCATTCTTATACTTTTTCGTCTTATAGAAATAATTGTAGTAAGAAGCTAATTCCTGATCATACGGAATCCCTAGCACATCTCCTCCCACTTCAATCAATGTCTCAAACAATTGTCGCGAGAAATTAATCCCCAAACCGGTAAAAGGGTGTCTGCCCGCCATACTATTCGCAAAATAACGGTCTTTATCCGATTCAGAACGTACCGCCATCAAATAAATACTAACCAAAGCTTTGCTCATCCGTTGATACGCCTCCTTCTCAATACGGAAGGAAGTGCCTTTCAGCCGTCCCATATATTCCACCCAAGTGCGATATGAATACATATACCCGTTATAATGGGTATTATGATGAAATCCTGTTCCGTCAGGTTTCAGTATATCATACCCGCTAGGGCTGTATTGGGTACATCCCGACAGGAAATGAGAGAAAGCGGTTAAGTCCTTGATAGCTTGTTCATCATTCGGGTTATGAACCGCACAAATAAACAAATGCGGAAGAACATTATAAATATAGTCTGAGTTCACCTTCAGTCTCAACTCTTCCGCACTGAGATATAATCGGTCCGCCTCCAGCAAATTCCACACAGCAGCAATTAACCGACTTTTACGTACATCGTCACATACAGACAAGGCACTCAAGAAATCTGCCGGAACTCTGCGTACATCATTATAGTTACTATATTTATATTTGGGCATACGCTCTATAACTTTCTCCGTAAAGAGAAAATCCAAATAGAGATTGAAACTTTCTTCCGCATCTCCTCCGTCACGTTCAGCAGCAAAGGCCAACACACGTACCGTTTTGGCAATATCCCGTCCTTGCTGAAGAGTCACTTTTTCTTTAAACGGTGAGACTCCGGTAACAGTCTTTTCATCGTCCCGTTCCAACTGCCATAGCTGTACTTGCATCAAAGCGGCATCTATTTCCCTTTGATTCGCTTTCGGAGCAGGCAGTTTATATTTCTTCCTAAACTCCTTTAACTCTTTTTTCTTCACTTCCACATCAGACACAGACACTTCCGTCTGTGCCGAATAGTTTGTGCGGACATTACTCATAGCATAAGGAGACATAAATATCCCTGCACAAAATGGCAATAGACCGACCCAGTTCTTCAATTTCATAATCATTTATTTTTTATAGTAGCTTTCTTTATACCTATTTCAATGCTTTCAGCCAATCAGGTACAAAACCTAAACGATGTTCCAATTGTGCCTCATACAATGATTCCGGCTCTACCGGAGTGCCATGACTTTCATCAAGCTTCACCTGCTCCTGTACAAAATTCAACGGATCGCCATGAAAACCGACAATCGTCGGAGGCAAGAATTTCCATCCTTTAAAACCGATGCGCCACCAGTCGAATACTCCGGAAGGAGCAGAATTACCACTCGCCGTTCGGGATCTCTCCGAATACATATTCCAGATAGTAAGATCATCCAAATGATTGGGCAACTGATCATAATCACCTCCTTGACGGAATTGCATGAACCCACCCTTACAAGCATCTATCAATGTGGCACGAGGTTGTGTGGCATGAGACTCGAAGCAAGCGTCTTTCCCCCAATGCACACGCCAAATAACAGCTCCCATACTTGGTTTGGAAACACCGCAAGCGTGATATTGCCCAACACCCTCTTCACGGGTATTTCTATCGTCAATCAACAATCCATCCGTACGGTCCGTCACCTTACCGATAAACACACGCGAAGAACCTGCGGAACGGATAGCGGAATGTCCGCGATTACCATCTATCGTGATATCATAAGCCGACACATTGGCACTATTGATAATGGAAGTAGCTTCACTCACACTTGTAAATTTCACACGTCGCATCCATGAATTAGTCAATCGAACCATGTTCAATGGCTTGTATGCACCATCGTCCTCCCAAGTGCCATGATGTTTGAAATCATCTTTTGCCTGTCCCACAAAAGACAAATCCTCCACTCCCACTTCTTCATAATGCGGATACCGATGAATCTCCCATTTCCAACGTGCTTCCACTTCATGCATAATCGGCTCTTTAAAAGTAATACGATTACCACTTTTAGCTATAATCTGATGGAAATCCTGTACCTGCACCCCCTTCTCTATTATATTAGTCATCGTTGCCTCCGCCTTATATGGAGACAATTCTTTATCTACCAGTTCAGGAGTATTATCCTTTAAATACAGACACACCCAATCACCCTTGTTCAAACCGGTCGCATCATCTACTTCTACCACATAGGTACCTTTTTTTGCGTCAGAGGCTACTGTGCACATCTTGCGGGTATCCGAATTATGTTTCAGTTCAAGCATACATGGAGATGAATACATCACCTCTGTACTTCCGGGCAAATTAGGAGTCGCCATAATCAACTTAGTCTTATCCGGACCGTCACCTTTAATAACCAAATGTCCGCCAGTAATAGGAATACTATAACTTGTATTATTCCCTTTACTATCTGTTGCATACGTTTTTCCCGCTTCCGGCTCTCTCATACCATTATCGTCCTCATTATGCAACACATACTCTCCTTCAGGGAAATAGATCACAACACGGGCATTCGGATTATTGCCATTTGTATCATTCTTGCGGGTCAGATTCTTCTCTTGCAAAATATCAATCAATGCAGCCCGAGCTGTCAGATTTTTCGCATCCATCCGTTCTTTCACATTCATCACCTCATATCCCAAAGAGAAGCCATCTGGAGGAGCTACTTCCCCATGATGATATCCGGCATACGAAAAATCGAGCAGAACATTATCCGAAGTTCCTAACACAAATTTATTCCAAGCTTCAGTAGTACCTTTTCCCAGCACAACAGAAGTTATTATCAACTCTCCACAACACAAAGACAAACCGACAGTCTTATTTTTTTCATCAGCGACAAGTCCATTCATTAAAGAATAAGCAGCCGATGTAGTAGATATAACATCTACCGGTCTACTAGTCAGTTGCTTCCATTGCATCCCGTTGAATGACACTTCCCAATAGTTCTTTTCATTTAGCCTCAACCGTGGTACAAATGTCCCTTTTCCCGTTTTGGCAAGGGCAGCTACCGGCTCACCGTTCACGTCAGTCAGTATGTCCTCCGTATTATAGAACTCGTATATCCAATATCCTTCTTCATTAATCCCCAATATGGGAATTTCCTTTTTTTCGTTTTTCTCTACCTCTGGATAGATCCTTAGAATATGACCGTTCTCCAACTCCATTACCCAAACGTTGTCCTGTTCTTGGAAATAAGTGAACACCCTCAACTTTCCATCTGCCAACTGCTGCATATCAGCAATATCCTGATTCATTTGTGCAATATACGCAGCAACCTCCGTCTCCGGAATCTGCCCTTCGATATATTCTTTTGAGTCTTCATCCTTACATCCAAGCAACAGCACCTGTGATATAATCATACTTATCACAGGTGCCATTTGCCGGAATTTCTTTACGAAATTATTCATTTATTCCAGTATTATTATTTCAAAGCCCTTAACCAAGCTGGTACTGCTCCCAGACGTTTCTCCAACTGTGCCTCATAAAGAGACTCGGGAGTAACCCTCGTTCCAGTACTTTCTTCATAAGTAAGCTGTTTTTCCTCTTGTGAGAATGTCACGGCCTGGCCATGAGTACCGACTACGATAGGCGGATAAATCTTCCACCACTTATCTGTATTATTCCACCAAGTGAAATTAGTAGAAAAGTCTCGCTTCTGTTCATCAATTGTTCCGGTCACATTCAGATTCCATATAGTCAAATCACTCAAATGATTCGGCGCTTCATCTTCTGCGCCACCTGCATGATAACGAACCAACCCACCACTACAATTATCAAATAGAGTAGCACGAGGTTGTGTGGCATGAGATTCGAAACAAGCATTACTACCCCAGTTCGAATTCCAAATCACATTACCAATACTTGGTTTGGAAACACCACATCCATGCCACTGACCTTGACCGATAACTCCGTATTTATTAGCCGTTCCATCTTTGCTTTGATCATTTATCTTACCAATGAATATACGTGTCGAACCGGCAGCACGTACTGCTCCATGCCCACGATTACCTCTGATTTCAATATTATAGGCAGAGCAATTGGCTGATTCGGAAATAGTCAATGCCTCACTTACACTCTCAAAATCTACATTACGTACCCAGGAATTAACTAATCGTACCATAGCGATCGGTCTATATTCTTGATCATATCGCCATGCATCTACGTTACTCGGTGCACCATCACCGTGATGATAATAGGGAGTGATTGCCTGGCCTACGAAAGTTAAATCCTCTATTCCCACATTTTCGTAATACTTATATTCGCGAATTTCCCAACCCAAACAATCGTCATACTGGGTGTCAATATCATGCATAATCGGTTCATAGAAAACAACGCGATTACCACCGACTGATTTTATTTGATGAAATTCCGTAACTTTAATTCCGTAATTATCATTAGATTTCTCTGCCGTAATAGGAACAGGCTGTTGTTCTATTGACCACGAGCCGGTCGGGGTAATAGGACCAAGTTCTTTTGCCAATAAATCTTTATTACCACTCCGCAAACGTAACTGTACCCATTTACCCGGCTTCAATCCGGTAGTTGAAGAAACCACAAGATTAGACTCACCTTTCTTCGCATTCTCTACAACATTCGCCAATAATGGAGAATGTCCTGCATTATTCGGGCTATTAGTATGTTTGATACTTAACATAGGGACATTAGTAGCCTCCGTATCTCCATTCGGCGTTTTCATCACCAGCCGAGTCAATTGAGGTCCATCTCCCTTGATAATAAAGTTCCCTCCTAAAATATCATAAGGGAAGTTCATACCAGCTTCTTCATGCAGAATATACTCACCTGCAGGGAAGTAAATCACAATTTTGGCATTCGCATTAGTAGCATTCGAAGTCGTTTTACGAATAAGTTTATTTTCATCTAATATACGAATAAAAGCTTCTAAAGCAGGAATATTCTCCTGTTCCATGCGTTGTTTCACATTACAAACCTTATACCCCCAAGCAAAACCATCCTTAGGAGCAGTTTCACCGTGATCATATCCGGCATACGAATAATCCAGCAACACATTATCATCACTATTCATTAAAAATTTCTTCCATGCCTGTGCCGTACCATTATTAACCGTATTCAGTTTAAGTATACCGTTACCCGCACGAGATTCTAAAGTAATAGTATTGGTTACTTCATCTAAAATAACGGAACGATAAAGAGAAAAGTTAGCAGCCGTTTTCTCAGCCAACGATGGAGCAATATTATTACCTAAACGTTTCCATTGAGTTCCATTGTAAGAAACCTGCCAATAACCGTCTTTACCTAATGCAATTTGAGGAGTAAATATACCTTTCCCCGTCTTGCTTAAAGCAGGAGCAGGATTTCCTTGCAGGTCAGTAAGGACAGCTGAAGTCCCGCCTAACAGATAATTCCAATAACCATCTTCGTCAATACTCAGAAGAGGAATATCTTTATCTTCAGTAGTCTGAGCATTAGCGTCTACAATCTGTTGATTGCTAAGTTGCAATTTATAGAAGCCTTTACTATCAGTGATATAATCAACAATCTCCGCTTTATTATCCATCATGGCCTGATAGGCGGAAATATTAGTGTTGTATTGAGCAATAAGTTCCGTTAACTGTTCAGGTTGCTCTGGAATAGGTTGATTACTTATTACTTCATCATCTGAACAAGATATAAATGACATAGCAATAAATAAACAAGTAGCCAAATAGTGTAAACGATATTTCATGTTTTTCGAATTTAAGTGGTACAATAAGAAAAGAAGAATCTGCCAGCTTCTATTCATGCCAACAGACTCTCCTTTATTTATTCTAATCTGTTGCAACAACTATTCGATTGTTGCACCTATGCCTTGATATTCAGGCTTAAGAGTGTATTTACCTTCGGTATCAACAAGTGTGCCATCAACAAACGGAGTTGTTAACTCTGGGATTATGACATTATCCTCAAAAACCTTATTATCTCTAAAAATACCCCATATCAACGGATTGTCTTCAATAGTTGTGAATACTTTGTTATTGGAGATATCTTCAATATCAAAAGTCTCCATACTTCCTAATTCTGATAAGAAGCTAGCCGTTGCATTTTTATTTGCTATAAGAGCTACATCATACCAAACTAAATTATTCTTCATCTTCCATCCTTTCCTATAAGGTATCTTCATAAGACCAGAAGTAGAGTTATCATGATTCAATAATGTATTTATCAAGGTATTATTCTCAATACAAACATCTATTCCATCCAGCACAGTGGCTTTAGCTGTTGTCATTAATGGAGTTAATGAAACGGCTTTATTTTCTGTTGTACAGTAAAATACATTATTACGTATCGTCATATTGCCATATTGTCCTTGATCATATCTTAAAAACAAGGCTGTCCGATCTTCTTTAGCTTGCTGTGCCGGTATCGCTATATGGCAAGATTCTATCAATAAATTCTTTATACCAGATTTAGCGTTATTGAAATTTGAGAAATTTTTGTCTACCATAAACTCGATTCTACAATGATCAAAATACAATCTCTCAATTATATTCCCAGATAGATTAAACCAATAGACACTACTAGTTCCTTCTGATGACAAAGAAACACCTTTACATAAGAAGCCTATGCCTTCTGCTAAATTTCCTAAAGAGATATTACCTGTGGTAGATATTTTAGAAGAATATTCATTATCTTTCCTTTCTGCAATCAAAACTAAATCAGTAACAGGACCACTTTTTTCCACAGTAGCACCATCTGCAATAAAATAAACACCTGTGGCAGGAACAGTTTCACCATCTTGAAGTAGTTTCGCATCCGGATAATCAAACTTATTAATCACCACATCCCCAATCTTGATATCAAATCCAGCCTGATACTCTGCCCAGTAACTGTCCGAAATCGTTTTAGCCTTTATTTGATCAGTAGCTGTATTTACTCCATGAGTGACTTCTACCCTAATTGTACATTCACTCGGAGTGGAAGGAGGAGTTACGGTTACGGTAACTTCCGTAGTACCGGCTGAATACTCTGAGACTTTCGCATTCCAATCTGCCGGAGCACTTACCCTAACCAAATCACCATCTGCCAGATTCACTTTTACCGTAAAAGAAGATTGACCACCGCCTGCTACACTCCAAAGCCCATCTGTTGTTCCTTCAGGTATATTAATCACACATTCCAAACCTTTCACAACAGGAATCTGGTAAACTTGATCGCCAATCATAATATTGAAATAGCCATCTTTCACCTCTACTCTATTTATCAACGGAGTATTTTCATTTACTCCTTCCGCTAAGCCATTTTCCAATACTTTCCAAGTAGAGCCATTGTCATAGCTGACGTACCAATACTTTTTATTTCCCGCATCCGAATTGGCTCTGATTTCAAATTTGGGGGTAATCGTTGCATCTTCACCGTTTTCCGCTTTAGCACGCCATTCGGTTTTATTTCCGGCGATTACCCAATAACCGTCCTCACTAATTTCAATAGACGGATAATTACCTCCTACCTCGCCCTGCGTCAATGTCAATGTCTCACCATTGCTTAAAGTCAACGTATAGGTGTCACCATCAATGGAATAATCTGTAATCGTTTTATTGCCATCCAATGCTACACGCAAGATATTCATCTCATCGTTCAACCGTTGTACTTGTGCTTCCACACTCGCCACACGGTCTTTCAAGGCATCAATGTCCTTTTCCAAATCGTCTGTGTCACACGCAACAAAGACTAGTGCCAACAAACTGAATAATATGAATGATTTATAGTATCTCATAATAATTTCTTTACTTTATTGATTCCACTTATTCACTAACTGTCACTTTCAACGATTTAATCAAACGATAGCCCTCTTTAGAGAATATCTGAAAATGAACATCATACACTCCCGGATCTACCCCTGTCGTCTGAATAGTCAATGACGTATCGGTCAAATCTATCGTCAGCGGTGTAGGATCAATGATTATCTTATCCACATTAATCTGTTCTACTTTCAACTCTTTCAGAGTATTCTTCGCAATCGTTACAGAAGTCAGACTAGTTGCTCCATCTGCAAAAGTCATATTCAGTCCTCCCAACAGAGGAATATCTGTTATACCTCCTCCTGCAAAAGAAAAAGTCATTACATTATCCTTGACTACCACATCCGCAAATATACTTCCGGGAATCTTTGTAATATCCGCAATGTTATAAGGTCCTCCGATACGCTGTGTTTCGCCACCTGCAATGGTATAACACCAATAGCCCTCTTCATCAATTGAGATCGTCGGCGTTTCACCGTCTTTTCCGTCTTCAGGCTTTGCTTTACTCGGTAACGTTATTGTTTCGCCATTGAAAGTATAAGTCCAATAACCGTCTTCACTGACTCCCAACACCGGTATATCCTCGTTAGGCAATCCGCTATAAACGGTCAATTCCGTACCGTCACTCATTTTCAAGGTATAGTTACCTTTCTCATCCATAGAATATCCAGTGATAAGAACAAGCCCCTGCATAGCGTCTTGGAAAGAGCTAATGCTTGTATTCAGACTTTCCAAATCATTGGTTAACGCATCTAGGCGAGCATTCAGTTCATCAATGTTTTTACGTATATCATCCTTATCATCACACGCTGTAAAAGTAATGACAGGCAATAGGATTAATAGTAGTATTAATATCTTTTTCATATTATCTTAGTTTTAACGTTGAGCACCGTAGGCTTTATATTCGTCTTTAGGAATAAATGTGCCGGTTGATTTATCAAAAGTCACAAACATATCTTTAACAACGATCAACTCAGTCATTGTTGCTGGGCGTTCGCTTCCAAAACATAACTGGAATGTCTTCATCGTTGCATTGCCATTATACCCATAATTAGAACTTCCTTCTGCTACATAATCCTCCTTCTTAGGAATTCCTCTAAGTAAAACTGTAGTAGTAATAGGAGCTGGTTTAATAAACTGTGTAGCAGGATAACTTTGCCAATACAGATTTTTATTAAATGTTACTTTTCCTATACTGCTTGCCCAAACAAGTCCAGTAACGCCACTCGTACCTGTAGATTCCACATCGACAAATGTATTGGAATTCATTATTAGTTCTTTAATTATTTTATTTTGACCACTAAATACTTTAAAATTTGTCATATGATTTGCATATTCTTGTGTCTTTGGAACATCTCCCGAATAATAAACTATATTATTTTCAAACGTAAGAAGATCACAATCCATATTGAACATTATATTCATTCCAGCTCCAGATTGTTCTATTTTTATTTCAGAGTTCCTCATTTCAAAAGAAACTAAATGATCAGTACTTGCTACATCCGGAATCATCAGACCTTTTCCTATTGACAAATTATTTACTTTACAATTATCAAGTGTTATTTTACCAACAGTTCCTTTCGCACGTAATGGATATTGGTTCTCAATAGAATTATTTAGATTCACATTTTGAAAAGCCAATGTATTCGTAAAGTATATTTGGGAAGTAATTATTAACTTTATATCAGAAACTTCCTCCGTATTTGGCAATATAACAAGGCTTTCAACACCAGAAATACCCAAACTATAAGTCAACCTCTTGCCACTTTCTGAAATGAAATAAACGCCACCTTCAGTCAATTTACCATCAGCAGGAACAGCTTTAACATCACCGTATAATTCTCTTGTTATTTCCAATCCACCTACACGGATCGTTTGACCATCATTATATCTTTCTTCATTTGTGTTCAGTTCTTTCGGTGTCTTCACCTTTATCTTATCTACCGCCCACAATGAACCTTTCTGTACTTGAACAGTAATATCGGAAGTGTTATTCGCAGCAGCACGAGTATTCATAGTCTTGATTGCAGCGGCAGGAGCATAGATATACAATTTATAATTGTTACCTTTATCATCCGCAGTTTCCAGCTCACTCAATGTCGCCCTCCAACCTTGTGGATAAGTAACTTGCGGATTTTCACCAGTTATCTTCACGGGCACTTCTACTCTTGCACCTTTTTCAATTACCCAGAAGCCCTTTGCATCTAAAGTTATATCAGTCTTATCAATAGCGCAAGCTAAATCGGCAACAATAGGAAGTGTATGTACCGTGCCATCTGTCATTGTTACCACAAAATTATCATCTACCACTTCGGCTTTCACAAAAAACTGATCGCCCAAAGAACCGTCAGCCACATTTTCACCGCCAGTTACAGGCTTCCACTCACCGTCACCAAAGCGTACCTGCCAATCACCATCCTGCACACGGAACTCAGGATAACCTTCACCATTTTTTCCCGGCTCACCTATGGCTATCACACCGGTAGGTTCTCCATTGATATACCACATTTTATCTTCTCCTACTGTAACTTCAGGCTCATTTATAGTTCCAGGTTTACCTATAGTCAACGTCAATTCCGTACCATCACTCAGAACAATCTTCTTCTGCGTAACCTCTCCATTATCAGTTACATTCTTCACCTCACTGATTGTCTTATTCTGAGGATCAAGAATATAAGCTATCACCGCCAAATTATCATTTAATAATTTCACCTGTTCCTCAATAAGCGTCACCCTATCTTTCAGGCCGTTCACATCATCTTTCAAGTCATCCGTTGTACAACCTGTAACGGCAAAGACCATCAAGAAGAAAAGTATATACGATTTTATGTACTTCATAATCTGTATAGTATTTAAAGTTATTCTGTTACATTGATTATCAACTCACAAATCTTAGATGCCTCATGTGCATAACTAAAATTATTCATCAGGAATGTAGCGGTATAAGTACCCACCTGATCGTATGTATAACTATAAGTATCCACATCCAAAGAAACATCTTTTACTTTCACGGATGAATCCACTTCCGGACATTCTACTAAGTTAATATAGTCGGAAACAAGCCAACTGTACTTCCATGGATTACCGGCTGAAGTTCCATTGATAACCATTCCGCCACTTGCTATACCGGTCAAGTTCCACAAACCATTTACACCACCGGTAGTGACAGAACCATATTCACGATCTGTTGGCATATAATCCTTATTTTGGTCCTTAAACTCTGTCTTATTTTTCATATTTAGTGGAGTAAAGCCAAATGAGCTTGCGTAAAGCTTTGTTACACGACCATTTTTCCATTTAGTTTCTACGTGCATATCCTGCACATGAAAAGTGGACTGAATAATTGTACTTCCGTCTGGATATGCAGCAGAACCTTTAGGATCGAATGGAGCTTCTTTTTCATCCTTATTCACAACAAAAGCTACAGTTAACTTTTTACCAATATAATCTTTTACAGATCTCTCACAAGGAGTAGCTTGTGTAGCATTCGATACCGGTTTTTGCGGCAACTCAGCTCTAGGAATAAGTACTTCCCAAGGTGTTTGTTTTTCTACTAAAATAGAATCCGCTTCAAAATTAGTCTTACTCAAACCAGGAAAGACTATTGTTTGTCCAGGATTTGCCGGGTCTTCTTTTTCAGCTAAATACAAAACATCAAACATATCTCTGCAAGAATTGAGTTCACCTGATTCGCCTTTTCCATACTGTGCCCAAACGGAAAACTTCAAAATACAGGATTCAATATCATCCACATTAATCTCTTTACGGTCACGATAAATATATTGGTGACCTATCTCCCCACTAAAGAAAGATACATAATCCGGATCTCCATGCAAAAGGAATTCTATTGGTGTTCCCTTCTTTACTGTCAGGATATTCCCTTCATATCTTACATTTTCGTTGGTAGCCACACTTACGCTGACATCGGTCAGATCCCGATCCAATTCTTTCTCACATGAAGTGAACCAAAGAGCTCCCAAACCTAACAATAATAATTTATATGTTTTCATCGTCATATTCTCTTCTTAAGTTATTAATGAAAATAAAAGCGGATTACCAACCCGGATTATTAGTCGTTATCAATTTGTTCACAGCACGCTCTGCATCCGGAATCGGGAAATACCTATAAGCAGAAGTCACACGGAAGAACTGTACCACCTGCGAAGCCTGATTCCAAAGATTCCCGACTTGAGCCTCCTCAGCCTGTTCGTTCATTCTTTCTACAAACTCTCCCCAACGAATTAAGTCAAAACGACGTGTATACTCAAAACACAATTCCATTGCACGTTCATCTTTAATGGCTTCACGGAATTTTGACTGTGTAGCCAGTGAAGGAATATAACGATCGACATTTACCCCAGCACGCTCACGCACCTCCTTCAAACAATCTTGAGCCAACTGTGTAGGGTAACCATAATACTCATTCTCAGCCTCAGCAACCATTAATAATACATCTGAGTAACGAAGAATCGGGAAATTAATAGAAGTAAGATTCTTATTTCTTTTTGCAGCAGGTTCATATTCACGACGGAACTTAGCACAACAGAGATCTCTTCGCTCCAAACCTGCCGTTTGTTTTTTATAAACGTCTCCCCTCTGACTTCCTTTACTAACAAATTGAGTACCGTCATCCGCACCTTCATAATCATAAGATTCATACCAATCAGAACCTGTTACTACTTTATACAATTCCTCAGTTTCAAAGGTTCTTCCCACAATACCAACCTTACCCTTAATATCTTTATCAGCGTCAGAATCAAGAGCACGATAAGTAAAAGGTGCTATATTCCATGTGAAACGTTTCATATCACCATGACTCTTATACAAGTTATAAAGTTTCGGAGTAGACCAAAGGAATCCGTAAGAGTATCCCGGATCTGCTTTTCCCACCAAACTAGATTGAGAAGAAAAGTCCGAACATTGAAGCCCGATTGTATTACCAATACGTCCTTCCGAGCGAACATCACCCGTACCGTCACCGGCAAACTCAGCTTCCCAAATACTTTCATTCTTACCGGATGTATTATATTTATTAGAACACATATCAATAAATACATCCCAATAATTAGTAGAAAGATCGTGACCCTCACCCATTACCAACTGTCCGAAATGACTGGCACGTTCAAAGTAAGATTTCGCTTCCGCAGGTTCCGGTTGGTCATCACGATTATGCTCACCTGCCCAGAACAAATAGACACGCGCCAGAATTCCCCATGCGGCAGACTTTGAAATACGATTAGGCTTATATCCCAGATCTTTGGCTGAAAGTAAACCTTCATCGGCTGCCTCTTCCATCTCTTTCACTATAAACTTATAAATCACATTTTTGTCGGTACGGGCAATATCTTTGTCAGTTACAGTACCGGATAAATAAGTAGATTCCAATTTCAAAGGAACATCTCCCCAACATTGAACCAAATTAAAGTAATAGAATGCACGCAGGAAACGAGCCTCCGATTTATATTGGGCTGTTTTTTCCGCACTCATACTCGGTACATTGTCAATATGTTCAAGTAGCATATTCGCACGTTCGATACCACTATACAAATCCGCCCAGAACTGTGTAACAGCAGCGTCACTGGTTGTCGTATTGTTACAAATCAAACCTGTATTAGAAATACGTCCGGTAGACCCGCCATAAAATTCCAAGTCGTCACCGCCTGCAAGAACCATGTAATCATTACCATAAAAAGAGGTCTGCGATAGATTTGCATAAATACCGGTCAGGAAATTGGAAACTTCCGTTTCATTTTGGAAGTAATTTTCCGGAGTAATCTTATAAGGCTCCTTTTCCAAAAAGTCACATGAGGCCATCGTACATGCGGCTACCAAAGAAAGGAATGTTATTTTTATCGTTTTCATAAATTCTTATTTATATCTATTATCTGATCAAATAATATTAAAATCCTAAATTGACTCCGAAGTTGATTGCATAAGCTCTCGGATAAGCAGAGTAGTCAAGTCCCGGCGTTAAAGCACCGTTACGGATAGACACTTCAGGATCATAACCGGAATAGCCGGAGATTGTCCAAAGATTCTGCCCTGCCACATATACACGGGCATTGCCGATTCCCCACTTCTTAATTACTTTCTTCGGCAGAGTATAACCTAATGTCAGAGTTTTCAGACGCAGGAAAGAACCGTCTTCAATCACACGCGAAGAAACCACTTTATTAGAACTTGAGTTCTTGGCAACCGGAATATCACTATACGGATTTTCCGGAGTCCAACGGTTGGCATAACTTGCATATTGGTTCAAATTACGTGAGTTGTTCACGTTTTCAAAGAACAAACGGTTGGCATTCAAAATATCGTTTCCATAAGACCATTGGAAGAAAATACTCAAGTCGAAGCCTTTGTACTCAAAATCATTCGTGAAACCACCCGTATGAATAGGTAAGCCACGTCCGATCATCGTACGGTCGTTGGTATCTATCACACCATCACCATTCAGATCTTTATATTTCGGCATACCCGGCTGTGTATTACTTTCGCTGGAGAAGTAAGGAACACCCGGACGCAACACATACGTATCACCTGATTTGTAGAAATCCTCGTATTTATAAGTACCTTCATACTGATAACCGTACATCATACCCATTGAATAACCCTTCTTGGCAATATAAGTAGGTTGCGTATTGTAGGCCTGGTCGAAATAAGCGGCAGTCAGCAATGATGTCTGGTTTTCAGCCAGCTCCAGCACCTCATTCTTATTGAATGCAATATTGAAGTTAGTACTCCATTTAAAACCGTTTTTCTGGATGTTTACTGTATTCAAAGTAAATTCCACACCCGAGTTACGTACTTTACCCACATTTTTCATTGCACTCTTGAAGCCTGTCGTGTAAGACAAATCGGCATCCAACAGCAGGTCACGGGTAGTCTTCATATACCAGTCAACATTGATCCCGATGCGTTCGTTAAAGAAGCCCAGATCCAAACCGACATTCCATTGTTCTGTTGTTTCCCATTTCAGATCCTTATTTAACAAGGAGATAGGCACCATACCGATACTGTTCAAGTTATTCTCAAACGGATATACACCTGTCTGAACATTATTTGAAGTTGCCTTCAACATTTTCAATAAAGCATACGTTTCATACTCGCCTACACGGTTGTTACCTGTCAACCCCCAGCTTGCACGCAACTTACCGCTAGAGATGACGGATTTATATTTGCTCATGAAATTTTCTTCAGTAAAGTTCCATGCCAAAGAGCCTGAAGGGAAGAAACCGTAACGGTTCTTTTTAGCAAACTTAGAAGAACCATCGACACGGAAAGACGCTGTCGCATAGTACTTCGATTTATAATTATAATTCACACGTCCCAAATAAGACATCATAGACCATGAAGACTTCTCCGAGCTTGTAGTAGCGGGAATACCTTCGCTCATACCTGCCATTCCCATCGATTCATTCGGGATGTTGGTTGTTTTGAAAGAGTAGTATTCATAATCCGAATTCTGCAAGGTAACACCCAGCAAAGAATTAAAGAAGTGTTTCTTCTTTATATTAGTCTGATAAGTCAAGACATTCTCGTTCAACCAAGTCAGCCGTTGATTGCGAACCACCTGCGCATTTACCTTATCTGTAGAAATAGGGCTACCGTAACGTGTCTTCGAGTTATTGAAGGTATCATTGTTACGGGCGTCGTATGTATAGCCTCCCGACACTTTCAACTTCAGACCTTTAATGAATTCATATTCCACAAATCCGTTCAACTGAAGATTGTTCGTATAATTCTTACGGTATTCATTCTTTAATGACATAATCGGATTGAAACGATAGTCATTCGTCGGCTCTACCGATGAATCGAGTGCGTTATCCATCAATGTGCTCAATGGAACATCCGGTTCAGTCACAGGACGATATCCCCATACACTATAAAACAAGTTATTCATACCACTGGATGAATATAAAGAGGTAGAACTACCTGTCTGGATAGCACGTGAATAGTTAGCTGTTATGCTCATATTCAGTTTACCGCGACGGACTACCGTATTCATACGTGTCTGGAAGCGTTTGTAGTTTGAGTTCAGCACGATACCGTCCTGGTCAAAATAAGAAGCGGAAGCATTATAACGGACGCCTTCCGTTCCTCCCATCAAGCTGACGTTATGACTCTGCTGCCAAGCGGTACGGAAAATTTCATCCTGCCAGTCATATTGTGCAACATTGCGATAATCTTCCAATGTCCATTGCTTACCTTCATATTCTTTCAGATAATTTTTCTTAGTATCTGCCGGAAACATTTCGTTCTGCAACTTTACAAACTCGTAGGCATCCATCATAGGAATGGTATTGGTAACTTTTTGCACACCGAAACTTCCATCGTATTTAAGCTGCGGCTTTCCAATCTTACCTTTCTTTGTAGTCATGATAACAACACCGTTAGCACCACGTGCTCCATAAATAGCCGTAGCCGAAGCATCCTTCAGCACATCTACTGATTCTACATCGGAGGGGTTAATGGTAGCTGCGATAGTCGGATCTTCTACAGGGAAACCATCAATGACATACAACGGAGAGTTGTCTTGAGTCAAGGAGTTATTACCACGGATAACGATATTCATCGTTCCACCCGGCATACCTTCGCCTGAACTCACATTTACTCCGGCGATACGTCCTCCCAGTGTCTGATCGAATGAAGAGGAAGGGGTTTTAAGCAAATCTTCCATATTTACCTTTGCCACAGCACCGGTCAGGTCTTTCTTCTTGACCTCCTGATAACCAACGACAACGACTTCGTCCAACGTTTTTGTATCTTCTTTCAATACAACAGACATAGGTTTCGATACATCAACCGGCAACTCCTGCGTCGTGTATCCGATAAAAGAGATAACAAGAACAGACTTCTTGTTGGGAACATTAAGTGAGAATTTACCGTCGAGATCGGAAATCGTACCTTGTGTGCCTCCTTTTACTTGGATGCTTGCACCAGGAACCGATTCTCCTGTTTGATCGATGACAGTACCCCGTACCAGTACTTGGGCCACTGCAAGAGAGAATGAAAATAAGGTTAACAGTAACACACTGAGACCTCTCTTCCATGATAACTTAAATTGGAATTCGGTTTGCATACTATTCGTTTTACATTTAAAATTAGATTAGTCAATGCGCAAATTTAAAGATACATCCACAATTTTACCAACCAAAATTATTCAATTATGGTACAAAAACATACATATCAAAGATATTCGATATATCTTTGTGCAAAAAGAGCATTATGCAACAGCTACCCATTCATTTCGCCCCACTACAAGGCTATACAGAAGCATTTTACCGCAATGCGCATGCTGCCGTTTTCGGTGGTATAGACACTTATTATACCCCGTTTGTACGAATTGAGAAGGAAAGTTTCAGGAATAAAGATATCAGAGAGATTGATTCCGCAAACAATCATGTGCCACATTTAGTTCCTCAGCTGATTGCTCCGTCCGCAGAAAAAGCGGAGACCATTCTTTCCCTTTTCATTGAAAAAGGATATGGCGAAGCAGACATCAATCTGGGATGTCCTTTCCCTATTTTAGCCAAACGGCATAACGGCTCGGGAATACTTCCTTATCCGGAAGAGGTCAAGACATTATTAGGTATAGTCGTAAAGTACCCGCAAATCCGCTTTTCCGTAAAAATGAGATTAGGCTGGGAAAATCCGGAGGAGTGTCTCGCCATCGCTCCCCTATTAAACAACCTTCCTCTAAGACAGGTAACGATGCATCCCCGCTTGGGCAAACAGCAATATAAAGGAGACGTAGACCTCGAAGGCTTTGCCGCTTTTCAAAGCGTTTGCAAACATCCGCTTATTTATAACGGTGATATAAAAAGACGGGAAGATATCCTGCGCATCCAAGAGCAGTTTCCCATGCTGGCGGGAATAATGATCGGACGGGGATTACTAGCCAATCCGGCATTGGCACTGGAATACAAAGAGAACCGTACACTATCCGCCGATGAAATGAGGAACAAGCTACATTCCATGCACACATCCGTATACAGCCAATATGCCGCACAATTGGAAGGAGGGGAAGGGCAACTGCTCAATAAAATGAAAACCTTCTGGGAATACCTGGCACCTGGAGCAGACCGGAAATTGCTAAAAGCAATCCATAAAAGCGGCACATTCCAGAAGTACAACCAAGCCGTTCTTAGCTTTTTTGGCCAACGATAAGTTAATTGACGGTTATTTTTTGTAATTTTGCGCCCGTCTATAAACAAACACATGATGAAAAAATACATTCTAATCTTTCTTTGCCTGATGATGGTATCGGGCAGTTTTGCTCAAATAAAGGACTTCAAGTTTAAATTTTACGGACAGATTCGCACCGACCTCTACTACAACAGTCGCGCCAATGAAGAAACCGTAGACGGATTATTTTATATGTATCCGAAAGATAAAGTACGTGACGAAGACGGGAATGACTTAAATGGAACGCCAAGCAGCAACTTCTATACTTTATATTCACGTCTGGGAGTAGACGTGGCCGGTCCTAAACTGGGGACAGCCAAGACTTCCGCCAAAATAGAAGCCGACTTTCGGGGGACCGGTACTTCTTATTCGGTAGTCCGCCTGCGCCATGCTTATCTCAATCTGGATTGGGGAAAATCGGCCTTATTGCTCGGTCAAACTTGGCATCCACTATTTGGAGATGTTTCTCCGCAGATTCTGAATCTTTCTGTCGGAGCACCTTTCCAGCCATTCAGCCGTGCACCACAAATTCGTTACCGCTATACTAATAAGAACTTCCAACTGACAGGAGCTGCCGTATGGCAATCCCAATATACCTCTCAAGGTATCGATTTAGATAACCCCACTAAGAGTAAAAAGAGCCACGAATACTTGAAAAACGGCTGTATTCCGGAAATTTACGTAGGAGCCGATTATAAAAACGGAGGATTCCTGATTGGGGCGGGAATCGAAATGCTATCAATGAAACCACGAAAGGAAGCTATCGGTGGAAATGGGAAGAGATTCAAGGTAGACGAACGAATCACTACTTTATCCTATGAGGCTCACATGAAATATACCAATAAAGATTGGTTTATCGGAGCCAAAAGCGTTTTGGGCTCCAACCTTACACAGGCTTCCGGACTCGGTGGATTCGGTATCGAATCTATCGATGAACGTACAGGAGAACAGAAGTACACTCCAATTCGTGTTTCCAGCTCGTGGTTCAACCTTGTCTATGGAAAGAAGTGGAAACCGGGAATTTTCGTCGGATACGCCAAGAACTTGGGAACAAGCGACGAATTATATGCTCCAAATGGAAAGGCACAACTTTACGGAACAGGTACAAATCTCGACCAATTGGTAACGGCGGGTGCAGAACTGACTTATAATGTTCCTCACTGGAAGTTCGGACTGGAGTATACGTTAAGCACAGCATGGTATGGTTCTCTCAACCCAATGAACGGGAAAATTAAAAATGCGCATGCTGTATGCAATAACCGTATCGTAGCGGTTGCCATGTTCATGTTCTAACCTCTCTCATAAAGTTAAACTCATCCATCTGCTGTCATCCGTCACATAAAAGGGGATAAAACATTGATAATAAACCTGTAAGACTGTGACAGCAGTGTGTGATGGCAATGTGACAGAAGGAACTGCTGTCACACGTTGCCAGCTTATTACAGTCAATCTTATGCGGAAGGAGTTATACAGTTTCAGTCGTTAGAAACTTTAGTTTCCATACGCGGAAACTTTGGTTTCATCGGTGAGAAACTTCAGTTTCATGCGCTTGAAACTAAAGTTGCAAGGCAGGAAACCAAAGTTTTCAATGTAGGGAACTACCGCTTCTCCAGCATGACTTCAAGACTTGCGCCATCTTTGCAAGTGAAGCGGAGTACTGTTTGTTTCTTGTCAACGGAGAGTACTTTACAGAACGGAGTTTCCTTTATATTCCACTGTCCTTTCAACGTTACAGTTACCGGAATCTCACCACTCTCGTTATCAATCCACGGGCGGGAATAGATACTGCGCTCTACCCGCTTTCCGTCTTTATCAAAAGCCTCGTCGCTTACACCGCGATACAATGCCAAATCCGGTTGCGATACGGTCAACAACATCTTTTCCGGAGATTCTTTGCGAATCATAACCAGGCACGAAGTATCCGTCCGTTGCAATAATCCGCCGGGAAGCAACGCTTGTGGAGTTTCAAACAGTACATAAGAATAGATATTGTCCGATAAAGACTGTACGATGTGGGCATTACGGTCTTGTTGGAGAACTTTATATGCAGGCTTCTTGGCGAACGCTTGTAAGGTAGCCGTACTTGTCTGCGGAAGAACAGCATACTCATAACTTCCACCTTTAGGGGCTTTTCCATGATCGACAACCAATGATACCCAATCCCCTTTCGTCTCCTTACCGGTATCCTGCATACGGGAATGTTGCGGGAACTTCTTCTCAAAACGAGCCGTAACAGGTACATAATATCCGGTTCCGAGATGATCCATCCATAATTCACCTTCACCTTGATAACCTTTCCAATAATCATGTCCCGCTTTGTCGGTTACCGCCAATTGGAATATAGTGGTTTCAGTAGGATATTCCGCATTGGCGTTTTCAATATCCGATCCTAGACAAACGATTGTTTCACCGATGAAATGGAAAGATTTACGTGCCCGGTGAGTTCCGTTATACTTATCATGTTCATGCAACTTCATACCGAAGTTCCCATTCTCTTTCTGTTGTGACAGTCCGCCGGCAAAAGCTTCATCGGAATAGAGCATCTCTTCCATACCGGAGAACCTGTCCACATTCATAACTTTCGCTTTCAACTGTTCGAGGGGAAGATGAATGGAAGTCACACCCGGAATACGGTTCCAGTCGAAACCTTCCTGTTGCCATCCGCTGGTAGCAGGCGTCACAGTCTGTCCCTGAGCTGCGGTAAGAATCTGCAAACTTCCATGCGCAAAGTAACGGCCATAGAGATTACGTCCCAAATAATGCTCGGCCGCCCAAAGATAGCGGGAATGTCCGCGAGCCACTGCCGACCAGTTACTGCGACGTTGCACAGAGGCACAACCATACCCCAACGCCAGATTTCCCTGCGGATCAGGTTCGGGCCGGAAACCTTTCTCTACGAGCCGCTTTGCAATCTTTTTCTCTTGTGCATTGGATACCTTCGGCATATACTCCGGTTCTTGACCATCGGAAGAAGCACCGGACACCAAGCGCAAATAAGCGGCTGCCATTTCTTCGTCAAATTGCCCCTTTCCATCGGGAGTTCCCGCCATAGCCATCATTGCATAATGCATCGGCACCAATTTCCCCTTTCCATCGGGATGACGCCCGGACAAAGCCAATGGGAAGTTCAGCTTATTGCAGTAAAAACGCATGGCAAGTAGCACATTCCTCACTGTTTCATGCGCCAGCTCAGAGACAGCAAACTCTGTCCGGTTGAGAAGATAAATCATATTAGTCGCCCCATCCAAACCACCGACGGCATAAGCCGGATAAAGGTTGCGATGATGAAAAGCAGCGCCATCCACCTTAAACGAACCGGCCAATCCCGGAGCCGGACGACACCCGTAATCTATCCAACGGGAAAATGACCGCAAGTATTGTAACTTTTCAGGAGTATCTTCCATCATCAGAATGCTTGCTATACGGCCGGTAGTCTGTGTATTGAATGAATCCATATCAATACCGTTACCTTCCGGCTTCGGATATACTTCATTAGTGATGGCATACCAACGCAAGGTACGTTCGGCTTCCTGCAATTTACCAGCCTCACGCAACACATCTTTCATCAGGAAATAAGCCAGATACAGACCACGGACACTATACCCGTAATGATGAATATTTCCCCAACAACTACCGTACGTCACTCCCTGATCGGTAATATGGTCATACATTGCCAGGAATTTCTCCTTCATTTCATTCTGGACTTCCGGATTCGCCGTACTATTATTATAGGCAACAGCAATTCTCTTCATCAAGTCGAAATAAGCACGCATCTCCACACCCATCTTGGTCAGCATATCTTTGTCCCAATTCGGTATAATGCGTTCATAAGCTTCCGAAGCACGTACCATAAAAATAGGTACCCCCGAAACCTTGCCATTCTTATAGGTAATCTGATAGAAATCATATTTCTTGCGGATAGTCTGTATCTCTTTATCCGATACTTTACCTTTTGTATAGTTCATGTCACGGAAACGCTTCTCCAGCAACTTCATCTCTTTCTTTTGCGCCTCGCTCACCGGAGTCAGTTCGATATCCGGCTGCAACAATGAATGTTTATAGACAACCAACCAATGATTATTAGTTCCGGCATTGACAAAAGGAACTTGTAAGTCGGCTGTTTGCTGACGGGCATCCACCTTCGTCGCAGTGATCAAATGATCGATGAAAAGGCTTCCTTTTTCATTCGGAGCAACAATACGAAACTCATTCATCCCTTCTTCCGGAGTACCCTGCATATCCCGTTCGTAACAAACCCATGCAGCACGCCAACCGCTGAAATTGATTCCGAAAGGAAACGAAGTACATTTCTTGCCATCTTTCAAAAACTCAAACTCAATTGTTGCGTCCTGAGGCTCCTCATTGTACACCCATATTATAAAAGCAGAAAGATATAAATCTTTACCCGTCGGATCTTTCTTTTCAAACTTTAAATCCTTCTTCAATTCCAATACCCCTCCAGGCTCAAAGACCCATTTCAGCGAATGTTTTCCGTCTTTATAATGTGTATCGGAAATAGAGAGTTGCGAATTGACACCTGTTATGTAATCCGGAATCTTCGATTCCTCAAAAGAGAACATCCGCTCGTCGGTCACGACTTGCGCATGAAGAAATGCTGAATACAAAAATGAGAATAGGGTAATCACCCGTAATCTGGTAAAGAGTTGTTTCATCATGGGTATTTATATCTTATTTAGGTTTCTATATGCGGTATAAACAGTCTCAAAAAGAAGTCACTTTAAAGCCGGTAAACAACACGTGGTTTTGCAAAAGGCGCAGGCCGAAATGTCCGTCTCCTTCGTTTCCGGTGAGGGTATAGCGGAATAATTCTTCACCATTCACCGCGTAAGTAGTCATTCCTTTTTCTACCCGAATCCGGATTTCATACCATTTATTGGGTACAAGCAAATGCGGCGTATCAGTATACTCCTTCAATAACGGTTTGACTTTATCATCTGCAATACCATAATATTCTCCTCTGTAACGTCGAAAACGGGTGGTAGAATTATCATTTCCCCCGTATCCAACGTAAAAAAGGTTCAATGTATTATAGTTCTTAAAGACACCGTTGCGCCACTGGCTGCGAGCAAAAAGATCGTCAGGATGTTTAGGATCATTGGCAGCCCAAAAGCAATTCAAATCACTCAGACGATCGTGCCTTCCCCCTTTCATCACCATATAGATATGGTAACTGATTTCATAATCACCCGTCAGACGCTGTGAGGACCATAGAGTCAACCCACCCGGTACAATCAGTTCCAATGTATCGGCATGTTCTATTATCTGTAAAGCACGGGATTCATCTTCTATTTTCCACTGTTTTACAAAAGAGCTAGTATGTTGCGCAAAAAGCACCACACTATCCAAAAGAAGAAAAGTAATCAGACTGTAGCTAATAAAAAATCGCTTCATTATTTATGGTATTAGTTTAAAGATCATTCTTTCGGATACAAAGAAACCCCTCTTTTCGAAAAAAGAGGGGTTCAAATTGTACAAAATACCTCAAATAACGTATTGGGTATGCATTTGTATTACCAAGCTTCTACTACTTTTCCATATAATGGTGCCAAATACCAATCTTTATTCTGAGCTCCATTACTTTGTACCCATTCAGTAAACTGAGGATAAGCTTCGGCAAAAGGCACTCTTTCGTATGTATGCTTCACACCCACAGGTACTTTTACCCCCCAAACGAAGCCGTTCTTATTACAATATGGAATACCATTTATCATTTCAACATCAGCTTTTGCTGCATCAACATCATAATTTGTATAGAAACGGGTTGGCTCATATCCTTTCATGTGAATCTCTTTATTATCATTCGTCACAATAAAGAAATTTTGTTTCTTTGTATCCAAAATCAAATTTCTATAAGCTTCCAGTTGATTTTTCCCTTCATTATCAGTGATTTCAGAACGATTCTTACCGGCAAACTTAATTTCAGCACGTAACATCGGTTTTCCTATGACAATATAACCTTCTGTTGTTTGAAAGAAATTCTGTTTATCACCAAGTGCGGACAATCCATCCAACATAATCACCGGATTACCTGTCTTTGCATCGACAGTCAGTTTATAAGTATTCATATTTACCTCTACAAAATCACCCCCAGTTTCTTCTCTGACCATTTCTTCTTCCGTACCTTGTCCGCCTTTCCAAAGAATACGAGAAGTAATCTCATTAATATACTTCTTATCAAGTCCAATCAACTCCACACCCAACTTTGTCGGATAATATCCTCCTTTGGCACGAAGATCCAAAGTAAGCAAAAGCCCTTCTTTATAGCCATGTGCAGGTAACAAGTTTTCTACTTGGCATTCGGTAACCTTTAGGTCATACTCGATGACAACATCATTCAAATCGTTGTCAGGACCATTAGATTGCTTCGGCCAGTTGTCTTCAAACATAGCAACTCCTGTGTTATGATAAAAACGAAAATCTGCATCCTCTTCACTTGTTGGCGCTACTGCATCCTCCAAATTAATAGAGCCATCTGCCCGAGTAACCGCTTTCAAATTAATTGTCCGTACTTGGGAACCTGACACAGCAGTATATTTAGCATATACAGCCTGAGAATGCATCGGAATATTCAAATCCACAGTTGTTTCACCTTCTACAAGAGCATTCTCCAACAAAGGAATTTTACATTCCGCATCAGAATATAAAGAAACAAGTGTCTTGTTAGCCGATGTTATAGATACCGAGACTGTACGGCTTGTCGCCCAGTCAAATCCCGTAGAGATCTTGTCCGTAGGACTATCTCCCGTTGTTGCTTCATTGTCACTGTTTGTACAGGCAACAATGGTAAATGTTCCCATAAGGACATACATCAAACTTCTAATTTTCATCATAATTCTCAAATTTAATAACTGTTCATCTTCCTTTTCTCAATTGAAACCACGCTTTATGCCATCCATAAGCGAGCCTCTTCTGTTAACTAATCACAAAAATATTTAACACAAAATCATATAACAGCCTTCCTTGTCTTTAATTTCTTCCCTTTCCATCGAAAATAACAAGTAGCTATAAAACTTACCGCAAAAGCCTTGTTCATCGGTGATGGATAATATATACAAGTTATTTCTTATATTTGCATAAGACAAGACATTCCATACAACAAATGTAAGGATTCCGTTTTGAATATACAAGTTTTTGGCTAAATATATCAAAAGAAATGGAACAAGTATTATATGGCATAGATTACATAGAATATTATTTCTACTGGATATATTACAAGTTTATTGGCTATCCTTTAATAATAAGAATATGTTCGATTGCTGTAATGTTCTGCATCATTGCGTACCTATTTCTTTTATTACATATCATATATGGTATATTCAACAGAAAGAAAGAAAAACGTAGATACCAAAAGGCTTACGACAAATACTATGAAGATATGCTATCTATCTCTTTAGATTCCAGCACAATAAGTGAGGAAGAGATAGCTGACAGACTGAAGTATGATACCAAAAAGCGTCCTAAACCCAATGAGCTTCGTATCATTACTCAACTGCTGACCGAGATAAAGACTGCACATGAGAATGAAATCAATGAAGTGAACTACCATTCGATACAAACTGTATTCCAAATAACCCGTTTCCTCGAACATGAACTTCAATTCGGAGCTAAGAGAGCCAAGATACAAGCCCTGAAAATCATTCAATCCATCAATGGATATGCCTCTGAAGCAGTATTGGTGCGTTTCCTTTATCACCGTAAAATAGAGCTAAGGAATTCGGCACGCTATACATATATGTGGCTAAGTCAGGGAAACCCGTTCCGTTTCTTCGATGAAGACATCAGCATGAAGCTAAGGCAATGGGATATGATGGAATTACATGCTATCCTCGAACACCGCCGGAAAGTAGGCTACAATACGCCTAGTTTCATTAAATGGGTAAATACTTCGGCTGAAGAAAATGTGAAGATATTCTTCATTAATGAAATCAGACTTTATAATGAAACAGAAAGTGCTCCGACTCTCGCCAAGCAAATCAATGCCCGTTCTGTAGAAATACGAAGCGAGGCAATAAAGACGTTAGGTAAACTTAAGTACAAAGAGGTAGAACCGAAGCTAATTGAGATGTACAATGTGCAGCCCGAAGAAGTCAAACGGCAGATTATCACAGCTATTGCAGACTTGAAAACTGATAAGGCTTTAGGATTCCTGTACAATGCTTACGATGACGCTGACAATTGGGGAACAAAGCGAGTGATTCTGAAAGCCCTTTACGATTACAGTGCTATGGGCAGGAAAACATTCGAACAATTGGAGAGAAAAGCCGATTCTCATACAGCGATCTTATTCGCTCATACAAAACACCCGCTTATTAACCAGTTAATATAAAAAGAATATGAAAGATATACTATTTACCTTCTTCAATTATTTCGTATTCTTTTATACGAGTATGCTGGCGATATCTTTTATCGTATTCGCTTTCCTCTCTTTCATTTCTTTGAAACGGAGAAAAGACTACTATGTGGAAAGTTATGTGCGGAAAATTATCAAAGAATCTCCCTATACACCGGGTGTTTCGGTCATTGCCCCTGCCTACAACGAAGAAAAGACTATTATCGATAATGTTAACTCGATGCTTGCCCTCGAATATCCAGTTTTCGAAGTTATTATCGTGAATGACGGTAGCACGGACAAGACTTTGGAGAAAATTACCGAATATTATGAACTGATAGAAGTACCATACGCATACATCGAACGAATCAAGACCAAACCGTTCAAAAGGCTTCTGAAGTCTACAAATCCGAAATACAGCCGCCTCATCGTTGTCGATAAAGAGAACGGAGGAACGAAAGCGGACGCTTCCAACGCAGGTATCAACGCCTCTTCCTATCCTTATTTTATCTGTACAGATGTGGACTGTATTCTGGAGAAGTATGCATTGTATCGTTGTATTTCACCGATCATATCTTCTGACAAACAAGTGATTGCCGTGAGCGGAACTATGCTGATGGCTAACGGTTGCGTAGTGAAGGACGGGCAGATTGTTGATGTCAAGACTCCGCGTACCCCTATTCCGCTTTTCCAGAATTTGGAATATATGCGTTCCTATCTGATAGGTAAGATGGGATGGTCGGCCATCAACGGGATGCCGAATGTATCCGGTGGATTCGGGCTTTTTGACCGTTCCGTAGCTATTGCGGCCGGAGGTTATGACGGCACTTCCTTTGCGGAAGACATGGACATGATTACCCGCATGGTAGGATATATGTGCGACTTCTCCCGGCCTTACAAGATAGTGCAGATACCGGACACCTGCTGTTGGACGGAAGGACCTCCCAACCTGGCAATGCTTTACCGCCAACGTACCCGTTGGGCACGGGGATTATTCCAAACATTGAGCGTCCATCACAAGATGATTTTCAAGAAAACCTATAAACAGATGGGGCTGTTAACCCTACCTTATATGTTTATCTTTGAATTCTTGGCACCCATCATTGAGGTTACAGGATTCAGCGTTTTCATTTACCTGGCTTTCACAGGGGCTGTCAACTGGAATACGGCATGGATGATTTACCTGACCATTTACGTATTCTGCCAATTCCTGTCCATCGTGGTTATCACTTACGATTACTACGTCGGAATGCTTTATAAAAGAGGATACGAATATTTATGGATTATCATTGCCTCCATATTGGAACCGATTTTCTATCATCCCATCATTACGTTCTGTTCCCTAAGGGGATACCTCAGTTATTTGACCAAGAGAGACTTCAAGTGGAAGAAGATGGAACGGACAGGATTCAAACAGAAGAAAGGAAATGCCAATGAGGAAGATACCAAAGTCAATCCTGAACCCGCAACAATATAAGAATGTATAAATAACAAGATAAGATGAACAGAGTATTTCTCCATAAGATCACCATATTAGCTTGTTTGCTCCTGCTGATAACCTCTTCCATCGGAAGCGACAAAGGTTTCCAGACGCCGGAGCAATATGCCCAGATCATACAGGAGCATTTTGCCAATGAAGAGTGGGAAGCGGGGAAAGCACTGTTGGATGAAGGACTTCAGAAATACCCGAAAGTCTCCGATCTTCAATGGCTCATGGGTAAATACTGGTTCCATGAGAAAGACTACGATCAGTCTCGTTATCATCTTGTCAAAGCGGTGGAGGATAATTATAATAATGTCAATGCCAAACATTTGCTGGTGGATGTCGAAGACATCACAGAAAATTACTCCAGTGCGATTTGCTATGTAAATGAGTTGCTGGAAGTAAATCCGTATTGGCGCGGATTGTGGCGCAGAAAGATTGAGTTGTACCGCAAACAGAACAACGATGTGGAAGCCGACCGTTTGCTGAGACGTATCAATCAGATTTATCCGAACGATACCATTTTACGGAAGGATTATGTATATAGTCTGGAAATGGGATATCGCCAGATGAAAAAAGGCGGTAACCGGAAGGAAGCAATCGAAAGACTGACCGAGCTCATCAAGATATCTCCCGATAATGAAGAGTTTTATCTGGACATTATCAATCTGCACTTGCAGGAGGGTAACCGGGAAGCCGCTTTAGGCTGGTCGTCCAATGGATTGGCGGCTATTCCCGGAAGTTCCGCACTTATCATCAAAAGAGCTGGAATTCTCGGTGAATTGGCACGTTTTCCGGAAGCATTGGTATTTGTACAGGAACAGATGAGAAGAAATAACAGTCCGGCAATACGGCGTATGTATAACAATCTGTTGCTGGAAGCCGCCCGCTCCGAAAAGCAACGGGATCCTTATGTACTCTACGGAATGGCTTATGAAGGCGGAAACAAGGATAAGGAAGCATTGGATTATCTGCTGAATACCTCCGTGACAAGAGGATACACCGATGACGCGCTCTTCTATATCAGAGAGGCGAAGAAACAATACGGTAACACAGACAAGGGAATCTTGTATAAGGAATATATGCTTTATCGTCAAATGAATGAGGACGATCTCGCTTACTCGGCTTTAAAGAAGCTGTATGATATGTATCCCGATGATTACGATATTACTTTGGCCATGTCTTCCCTTCACATGAAAAAAGCCGAAAGACTTATGGAACTCGGCCTGTATTCGGAGGCATTGCCTCATGTATTATTCGTTTCACAAAGGCATATAGACAACGAAGTAAACGGTGCCGCATGGGAAAAAGCACTGAGTTGCTATATCAATATGAAGCGTTACAACGAAGCGCTCGCCACATTGGATACCATCACACTTCATTTCCCCGATTACGAAAACGGCACGTTGAAAAGGGCATTTATCCTCGATAAAATGAATAAAACAGAAGAAGCTCTGCAACTTTATCTGTCTGCCATCGAACAGAGTGATGAGGATATGCGCATTTTCTACGTGATAGGATACGAGGAACTGGCAATTCCTTACATCAAGAAATGTATGGAAGCGGGGGCTACGCAGAAAGCATACGATGAAGCCGTCAAACTCGTCAGCCTGAATCCATCGAGTGATTTAGGACTACGCTATGCCATCAACTCGTCTGGATTATTGGGAAAATACGATGAATTCGAGAAATATACAGCACAAGGTATCAATTTCTATCCGGAAGAGCCATTCTATCAAGCCAAAAGGGCTACCGTATTGGACCGTGACAAAAAATACGAAGCTTCGCTAGAATTCTTGAAGCCGATACTCAATAAATATCCGAGTAATAAGGAGATTATAGGCGCTTTCTCGCAAAGCAGTGAATACCGCGCTTTGCAACTGACAAAAGCGAAAGAACCTGAGCAAGCCCTTGCGGTGCTTGACACAGCGTTACTTTTCGACAGTCAGAACAAATCTTTGAAATACACAAAGGGAGTGGTGTATGAGGCTAACAGACAAGCTGATTCCGCATACTATTATCAAAAGTTCTACGAGCCTTCAATCATGGAATATCGCTCTTTCCAACGGCATTTATCGGGCTTACGAAGCATGACGCTTAAAAATGAGATAGCCCTGACTTATCTGCGTGCCCGCTATGGTGAAGAGGATATTATCACCTCTGTCGCCACAGCCGAATATACCCGTAAAAACCGGGAAAATACTTATACCGGACGTATCAACTATGCTGGAAGAAGCGGATCGGCAAGCGATAATATGGAGGCGGAGGAACAGACACCGGGCGGAGTCGGCATTCAGGTACAAGGCGAATGGACGCATCACTTCTCACCGAAATGGAGCACTACGATCAATGCCGCTTTTGCCACCAAATACTTCCCGGACATTACTGCCGATGTAGCATTGCGCCATTATCTCAAGAATGATTGGGAAATAGCGGGACATGTCGGCTACAGACGGGTAACTGCCTACAACAAGCATTATGAGTGGAATAACGAATTCTTTGCCGGCAGTAACGGAGAAAACGGATACATATTCACCGGATGGGATGAGTCGAAAACAAACCTGCTCACCGTTGGCGGAGAGGTAGCCAAGGCCATCGAAGAGGTCCGGCTTAATGCCAAACTCGACCTTCATTTCTTTAACTCCAAATTCTATTACAATGCGCAGGTCGGTGCGAAATATTTCCCTGCCAGCGATGGAAAGACAAATATCAATGCCATGGCAAGTATCGGTTCGGCGCCGGAAACGGCCGTATTAGACTATGCGTTGCCCGGTTCCTTCTCACATACCAACACAATGGTAGGTTTGGGAGGCCAATATATGGTCAGTCCCAACATTAGCATCGGCCTGATGGGGACTTGGAATACCTATTATAACCAGACGAATACAGTGCGGGGAACGGATCCGATCCATCGAATAGAAACGGTATCGACACGCTATAAAAACCTATATAATATCTATGCACAGATCTATATTTCATTCTGATAAGCTATGCCCCCTACTGGCAGGAATGATATGCGTTTGCTGCCTTTTATCCGGCTGCCATATGCAGGCGCGCACCGAGATATTTGCCTCCAAGGAAGGCTACCTCATCACAATTGGCGAAGACCCGACGGACAAAGATACCCGATGGGCCAAATACCTGTACGAGCACCTCAAAAAGCGTGCAAATGACGATGAAATGGTCGCTTTCGGGGTATCAGAGAAGGAAATGTGGCGTGTTATCATACGCATAGATCCGACCTTGCAGGAAGGGTTCAGGATCGCCATCAAAGGATCGGAAATAGAACTCACAGCAGCCGATGACAGACAAATGTTGTGGCTGCAATACCAATTGATAAAAAAGATAAGCAAGGAAGACCCGCGTATCGACGGTTCCGACCTTCCTCCCGCCATCATCAATCTGACAGATACTTGCGGTACGTTTGCTTTTGATTATCAAAGTATCTATTCCCCTTCCGGTCTGAATCCCGATTATACGGGAGTAATGGGACTCAATAACTTTGACGACAGTTGGGGTATATGGGGACACAACCTGAGAAAAGTATTGGGAGACAATGTAGATAAGGTATATGCTACCATCCACGGTAAGACAGACGACTCACAACTTTGTTTCTCTTCCGAAGAGATGTATCGGCAAATTGAAAGCTATATCGTAGATAATATCGGTGAAAAGGGAAGTTCTCGTTTTGTCATTGCTCCGGATGATACTCCGTACGCCTGTACTTGCGCCAGTTGCACAGCGATGGGAAATACGGAGAAGAACGCAACACCTGCCGTCACAGAACTGTTACTCCGGCTGTCGCAACGCTTTCCTAAACATTCCTTTTTTACCATATCCTATCTGAGCACCAAGCAGGTTACGGACAAACAGTTGCCGTCCAATGCAGGTATCATTGTCAGCGCCATAGACTTTCCACTCCGACGGATAGACGGTAAGAATGCACAGGAAAAAAAGTTTATGCAACAGCTGAATCAATGGAAGAAAGTTACGAAGAACATTTATATATGGGATTACATCAACAACTTCGATGACTATCTGACACCTTTCCCCATATTGAAGATAGCCCAGCAGAGACTCCGGTTCTTCAAGCAGAACGGAGCCAGTGGCATTTTTTTCAACGGAAGCGGATACAGCTATTCTTCTTTCGATGCAATGAGGACTTTTGTACTGTCGGCACTTCTCATCAACCCGGAACTTCCCGTTGAGGAACTGGTCAGAGACTATTTCAATCAAGAGTACCCCCTATCAAAGAAATGGCTGTACGACTATTACATTAACTTGGAAAACAGCGTCCAGTCCGGTAAGAAGTTAGGTATCTATGCCGGTATTGCAGAATTGGAGCAGTCATTCCTCAATCCGGAGAAGTTTATCAAATTCTATGATGAAATGGGCGATTATGTTTCCGATGCGAAAGGGAAAGAGCGTAAAAAGCTCCATGAACTCCAGACAGCCTTGTCTTATACACGTCTGGAGATGGGACGCAACCACAGTTATGATCCTTACGGATATGCCCAACGAAACGGAAAACAAATCCAACCGACTCCGCAAGCGCGGAAATGGCTTACCCAACTCAAAGAACATCATGCTTTCACGGGGATGGAGTACTATAATGAATCGGCCGATGAAATCGACTACTATATAAAAGAATGGGAACAGTATATACTTGCTTCCGACATTAAAAAGAACTTATTTCTCGGAATCATGCCTTCTTCAACTCCCCCAACGGACAAAGATGGGTTGAAGAGACTTACAGACAGCACGCACGGTTTACCCGGCAATTATCATTGCGGCTGGACAACTCTTCCGAAAGAAGAATATGAAATCAGTCTGCCTGTAAAAGGTATCAATAAGACAGGAAACATTTATATCAGTTTCTTGAATCTTCCCAGACATCGTTTCTACCCTCCCCGGCAAATCGAAATATCGAAGGACGGAGCAATCTATAAGACAATCAATCTGGAGACGGATGATTCCGTTGAAAAGGGCGAATTAGTAAAAATAATCACTCCGATAGATTTGAGCAGGGCAGAACTGGTAAGTATAAAGGTCATGGGAGCTAAAAAGCCAAGAGCCCAGATCGGTATAGATGAAATTGTATTCGTTCCATAAAAAGTAAAAATAAGGTAACCCCTAACATAAAACATCCACTATGAACAAATCGGTACTTTATATCCTCTTATTAACAGTATTTCCCTTTTTCCTCTCAGGGTGTAAGAAGAAAGTACGTCCTACAACTATGGTCATAAAAGACTCGGTAAGGCACTATTATCCTATCAAACAAGGGCAACAACTAGATATCATGTTCACAATCACCAACACCGGTGACGCTCCTCTGGTCATTTCGGATATCCAGCCTTCTTGTGGCTGTATCATTCTGGATAAAAGTTCACATATCATCATTCCGGAAGAGGGTATCAGACAATTCAAGGCAACCTACAACAGTATTAAAAATATAGGCGAGGTTGTTCACCGCATCCGGATTTTCGGGAATATGCTTCCCAACGGGAAAGCGGAATTGACCTTTGATGTCAATGTAGTACCGGACGCCGACTATACACGTGACTATGAGGAACTCTTCCAAGAGTTCAATGCCAAAAACGGTATTGTCAAAGAGATGGTGGACGGAAAAGAGTCCGAACTGGGGTATTATGTAGGGACGCCATAAACAAAGTTCCTACCGGCTATTCGCTAGGGATGTATTTCCTTGAAAGCTGCATTCTCTTCCTTTACCTGTTGTATCGTCTGTTTCAATTCAGCAATAGGCAGGTCGTAGCCGTACCATCCTGTATAACAATCTACTACATACCATTTTCCATCAGGCAAGAGCTGGAATTCGACACGCAAGTCGACTTCCGATTCCTCATAACCGGCTTCAAACACTTTGCGATCAGGCTCGTTCAATGTGAATTTGGAAACATAAATTCCCCCCTCTTCTTGCGCGATACGTTCTTCTTTCATCGTCTCGCTATCCAATAAAGGCCATTTTTCCTTAGTAAAAGGGAATGTCTTCTCTGTTTCACCATCATCCGCCAATAAGGTAATCGGAGTTTTCAACGGGAACTTAATGCGAGTGTACTGGAATGCTGCACTGGAAGTAAACTTATCCAAAAACGGTTTGAAGTCCTCACCGGATTGCGCCACCGCCTTACCGATGGGAATACCAGCAAACAACACTATCATCAGCAAGCAGTATACAAACTTTTCAGCTCTCATAACACGATATAAATTAAGAGTTTGATTGACACTGCAAAGATAATGACTAGTTTGATATCTTGATTATTTGTGCCGCAAATATTCATAACCAAAACGGCAATACAGGCATTTTCTCCGGTCGCAATACTCTTTCTGCAACTGTATCAACGCCTGACTGTCCGCCGCACTGACCACCGGAAGACCTGCCGCACTCCACGAACGGATAATATGATTGTCTTCCGCTTTCAATTCTTCCAGAAAGCGCCCGGCACGTTCGCACATTCCCTCGTTTGCCTTATGCAGTCCGTAGGTATAAAGAAAAGGCACTACTGTATTGATAATAATCAGGTCTTTTGACCGTTCTCCCATCGTTTTCTTCTTTTGCGAGGAAGTCCGGCCGAACAGATAATGACTTTCCCAATAAGAAGAAGTGCCGACCTCAAGAAGTGTCCTCACCTCCGCCAGTGTCCCTGCTTCCAGCAACCGCGAGAACAGCTTACCCCCTCTTTGATAAAGGTAGGCCAACTGAGCCAGACGAACAGTAGGAAAGTTTTCGGGACGAAGCCGGAGAAAACGCCAAAGAGCAGCATTCATCACTTGGGTGAATTCAAACTTCCGCTGCAAGTAACGGAACTCCTTGATAAGACGTAGACTATACTCATCCTCCTGCCCTTTTTTAAGAAACGAATCTTCCAACAATCCTGCCAAGCCGTAAAAGAAAGCCTCTATCTGGAACAAATCATTGCGATGTTTATCTATCGCACGGAAAGGCAACATTCCTGCCCACGTTTCAAAAGCGTCTCCATTCAAGCCGAAACCGAAATTGCGGGCAAGAGTGACGAAGAAGGCATCCTCCCAATTATGATTGCAATGCTTAAGGCGCTCCGTTATCAAGCGGGCTTTTTGTTCCAAACGTTCCGTTTGCAAAGCTGTCAGCCAAGAATGGACGGTAAGTTTGGGAAGAGAGGCGAAGATAGGATAACAAGCCGGATACTGATCGGCTACACAGAGCTCATGATAGTGAGATTGCACATTTTCAGGACAAGTCAATATTAATTGCGGAATTCGCCCGCCGTCCGTGCGGGTTACCTCCATATCCGCCTCACCGACCACATGAAGAATGACCGAATCGTATGCTTTATCCTTATCGTGACCGTGACGGAGCCAATCCGAAGAGTGTGTATGTATTTCTATATTTCCCACCCATAGCGTACCGTCAATCTTTAGTTTCGCATTAAAAAAGTCGGGACCGGCGTTGGGGTTTTGCAGACCGGGGTCAATCACTTCTACCGGTAAGCCGTTGGTGGTTTGCAGTACTTTCAGGGGAAATAATTTATGCTTCCACACGTAGTGGAGAAGATGTTCCATGTTAACAAGACGTTAATGTGCGCTGCAAATGTAATAAAAATCTTATCTTTGCGACTATTATTTTGAATATAAGTCAGAAAACAATGAAAATAGCACTGATCGGTTACGGAAAGATGGGCAAAGAGATAGAAAAGGTTGCCCGTAGTCGCGGACATGAAATCGTCTGCATCATTGACATCAATAATCAGGATGACTTCGAATCGGAAGCATTCAAATCGGCCGATGTAGCCATTGAGTTTACCAATCCGATGGTAGCTTACAGCAATTATATGAAAGCGTTCAAAGCCGGTGTGAAACTGGTATCGGGCAGTACCGGATGGATGACCGAGCACGGCGAAGAAATCAAGAAGCTCTGCACGGAAGGGGGCAAAACACTCTTCTGGTCGTCCAACTTCAGCCTGGGAGTCAGCATCTTCTCCGCTCTCAACAAGTATCTGGCTAAAATCATGAATCAGTTCCCTGCATACGATGTCACCATGAGCGAGACACATCATATCCACAAGCTGGATGCCCCCAGCGGAACAGCTATTACACTGGCGGAAGGTATTCTGGAAAAGATAGACCGTAAGGACAAATGGGTGAAAGGGACTTTCCTTGCGCCGGACGGAGCCATTAGCGGAACCAACGATTGTGCTCCTAACGAACTTCCTATCAGCTCGATTCGTGAGGGTGAAGTTTTCGGACTTCATACCATCCGTTATGAGTCCGATGTAGACACCATTTCTATCACCCACGATGCCAAGAGCCGCGGCGGGTTTGTATTGGGAGCCGTATTGGCAGCCGAATATACTGCCACACACGAAGGTTTTTTGGGTATGAGTGATTTATTCCCGTTCTTAAATGACTAAAATATCAGAAGCTAGTTCTAAACAAATATAACATTATGAGACAAGCCACACGTGCACAATGGATTAAATGCGCCATTGCTATTCTTCTTTATCTTGCCTTCCTTATCTGGGTACGGAGTTGGTGGGGATTGATTGTTGTTCCTTTCATTTTCGATATTTATATCACAAAGAAAGTACCTTGGTCTTTCTGGAAAAAGTCGAAGAATCCGGTTGTCCGCAGCGTGATGAGCTGGATAGACGCCATTGTTTTCGCACTGGTCGCCGTTTACTTCGTCAACATCTACATCTTCCAGAACTACCAGATTCCCTCCTCCTCGTTGGAAAAATCATTGCTGGTAGGCGATTTTCTGTACGTAAGCAAGATGAGCTATGGTCCTCGTGTGCCGAATACACCGCTTTCTATGCCGTTGGCACAACATACACTGCCCGTCTTCAACTCTAAATCATACATAGAATGGCCACAGTGGAAATATAAACGAGTGCCGGGATTCGGCAAAGTGAAGTTGAACGATATTGTCGTATTCAATTTTCCGGCAGGTGACACGGTAGCGGTCAACTACCAACAGACTACAGATTTTTACACGCTGGCTTACGGTGAAGGACAACGTATCTATTCCAAACGGATCGATATGGACAGCTTAACCCGTGCACAGCAGCGTGCCGTATACGACCTGTACTACGCTGCCGGACGGAAACAGATTTTAAATAATCCACGTACTTACGGGGAAGTCCTTTGGCGTCCGGTAGACCGTCGCGAGAATTATGTGAAGCGTTGTGTCGGCCTGCCCGGTGATACCCTTCAGATTGTAGACGGACAGGTGATGATTGACGGTAAAGCGATTGAGAACCCCGAAAACCTGCAATTCAACTATTTCGTACAGACCACCGGTCCGTACATTCCCGAAGATATGCTTCGTGAACTGGGTATCAGCAAGGACGACACCATGCTGATAGAAGACTCCGGCTGGGAAAGCGGACTGCTGGAAATGGGACTGGACAGCCGGAATGCACAGGGCAAACTGAATCCGGTATATCATTTCCCGCTAACCAAGAAGATGTATGAAACGCTTTTGGGCAACAAAAAGCTAATCAGCAAAATAGTAATGGAACCCGAAGATTATGCCGGACAGATGTATCCGCTCAATCTTTATACCAAATGGAACCGCAACAATTACGGTCCGATCTGGATTCCTGCCAAAGGAGCTACCATTACCCTCACAGAAGACAATCTGCCTATCTATGAGCGTTGCATCGTAGCCTACGAAGGCAATAAGCTGGAAGTGAAACCGGACGGTATCTACATCAACGGTGAAAAGACCAACGAGTATACCTTCAAAATGGATTATTACTGGATGATGGGTGACAACCGTCACAACTCCGCCGACTCCCGTTATTGGGGTTTTGTACCCGAAGATCACGTAGTGGGCAAACCGATTGTTGTATGGCTATCGCTTGACAAAGACCGTGGATGGTTCGACGGCAAGATTCGCTGGAACCGCCTCTTCAAGTGGGTAGACTGATAAGTGTACGGATAGAATAGAGTGATAAGGTGATAAAAGTTGATGAACATTCGTAAATTCAAATGGATACTAGCATTTGCCGGAGCAGTAGTCGTAGTGCTTCTGCTCCGGGGATTTGCTTTCACGTCCTGCCTTATCCCTTCCACCGGCATGGAGAATTCCATTTTTCAGGGTGAACGTATCCTGGTCAACAAATGGAGTTACGGGCTGCGGGTTCCTTTCATGTCGCTTTTTTCTTATCACCGCTGGTGCGAGAGACCTGTGCGTCGGCAAGACATCGTAGTATTCAATAATCCTGCCGGAATCCGGCAACCTGTCATCGACCGTCGGGAAATCTATATCAGCCGTTGTCTCGGAGTTCCGGGAGATACGTTATTGGTCGATTCTCTTTTCTCCGTTATTTCTCCGGAGGCACAGTTTAACCCGGATAAGAAAAGACTTTATTCGTACCCCGCTTCAAAAGAAAATCTGATTACGTCACTCATGCATACCCTTTCCATCACCAACGACGGATTGATGGGAAGTAATGACAGCACCCATGTACGCAGTTTCAGCCGCTACGAATATTATCTGCTGGAACAGGCCATGAATGGGAAAGAGAGTTTCGTTCAACCTTTGTCAAACAAAGAAGATGCCGAACCAAATCCGCTGATTGTCCCCGGAAAAGGGAAATTTATCCGGGTCTATCCCTGGAACATGACCTTGCTGCGGAATACCCTCGTGATGCACGAAGGCAAACAGGCAGAAATAAAGAACGACACTCTCTACGTGGACGGAAAACCCACACAACACTGTTATTTCACCAAAGATTACTATTGGATGGGGTCTAACAATACCGTCAACTTCTCCGACTCACGTCTCTTCGGATTTGTCCCGCAAGACCATATCATCGGAAAAGCCTCCATCATTTGGTTCTCTAAAGAAAAAGAAACAGGGTTGTTTGACGGATATCGATGGAGGCGTTTCTTCAGAACAGTGAAATAATCTTCCGGATCATAAAAGAAACTACTCCTGAATAATATCCTTCATTATAAAGTCTCCTAAACGAATTAAAATGAAAGAAATGAAAATAGCTTATTTATCTTCAGCTTATCTCGCTCCCGTCGAATATTACACCAAACTTCTGGCTTATGACAAAGTGTTTGTAGAGCAACACGACCACTATATCAAACAAACCTATCGTAACCGGTGTACCATTGCCGGCCCATCCGGTGAATTAGCTCTTTCCATCCCAACCGTAAAACCCGACACATTGAAGTGTCCAATGAAGGATATCCGCATTTCCGACCACGGCAACTGGAGGCATCTGCACTGGAACGCCATCGAATCAGCCTACAACAGCACTCCTTTCTTTGAATATTACAAGGACGACTTCCGCCCCTTCTATGAAAAGAAATACGAGTTTTTAATCGATTTCAACGAAGAACTCTGCCGAATGGTCTGTGAACTGATTGATATTCACCCCACCATTGAGCGCACTTCCGAATATAAGATGGAGTTTGCTCCCGGAGAATCCGATTTTCGGGAAGCGATCCATCCCAAAAAGAATTTCCGGGAAGTAGATACAGAGTTTGTTCCGCAACCTTACTATCAGGTTTTCGAGTCCAAACTGGGTTTCCTGCCTAATTTGAGTATCATAGACCTGTTGTTCAATATGGGACCGGAAAGTCTGTTGGTACTAAGCGGTAAAAGATATACAAATGGATGAAAGTCTTATCAAAAGAAGTCCTACAAGATTAAAACATAAAGCTAAATCCTTTATTGTGAGAAGCTTTATATTTTTGAATTTCCAAAGACTGTGATTTTTTCAATTGCACCGCCATGAAATCCCCAAAAGGCCGGTTGGTTTCATCATCTTGCGCCTGTTGTAAAGAAAGGATATAATCTGCCCTATCCTCCTTAAGAATCTTAACGGGGAAAATTAGGCAATAAAAAACGCTAAGTCAATTTGTTGCAATCACTTAGCGTTTTCCGAGTACCCAGACTCTCTGTCATCTCCTTAAAAAATCTCTAACCAAACATCTACCTATTTCAACTCAAATGGTACAATACCTTTAATATCCCTGGATGAACTACCGATAATTGCTTCAAACTTGCCCGGTTCGGCCACCCATTCGTGTTTGGCATCATCAAAGAAGCTCAATGCTTTCTTATCAATCGTCAGCGTTACCGCTTTCTCTTCTCCCGGAGCCAGTTTCACTTTCTGGAAACCTTTCAACTCTTTGATCGGACGAGGGAGAGAGGATTTCTTATCGCTGATATAAAGCTGAACAACTTCTTGCCCCTCACGAGTTCCTGTATTCTTCACATTGACCGTGAAAGAGATAGTATCATCTGCTGTCATTGTTTTCTTGTCAGCCGAAGGCTTTCCATAGGCGAAAGTAGTGTAGCTCAATCCGTGTCCGAACGGGAACAACGGTTTGATCTTTTCTTTATCCGCCCAACGATAACCTACAAAGATATCCTCACGATAGATTTCATTAATAGTATCTCCCTTATGTTTAGACTGTGCCAATTCTTCTTTATTGCCCGGATATTCTCCTAATTTATGAGCACCCACATCTTCCAGTTTTGCCGGGAAGGTGAAAGGAAGCTTTCCCGAAGGATTGGCGTCTCCTACTAATACGGAGGCAAGAGCCGTTCCGGCTTCCGAACCTAGAAACCATCCCTGAACAATAGCAGGCACTTCATTCACCCAGGGCATGGCTACCGCATTACCGGAAATATTAACCACAATCAGGTTTTTATTTACCTTTGCAAGTTCACTAATCACTCTATCCTGTGCGTATGGCAAACCTAAAGAAACACGGTCCGAATCTTCACAGTCCTGATGGCTACTCTTATTCAGACCACCGAAAAAGATTACATAATCAGCATCTTTAGCCACCTGCAGAGCCTCAGCAAGGAGTTCATCTTCCGAACGGTCATCTTTCAAGTTCTGTCCGGTCTTCACTCCATTATATTCTCCTGTCGGATCACCGACATACCCACGGGCATATACAACCTCTGCCTGCGATCCCACTCGATTTTTCAATCCATCCAACGGAGAAACCTCATATTTCACTTTCAAAGAAGAACTACCACCGCCTACTGTCATCATCTTAATCGCATTCTCACCGATAACAGCAATCTTCTTCGCTTTGTTCAGATCGATAGGCAACACGTTATTATTATTCTGCAAAAGAACAATTCCCTCCTCGCCAATCTTTCGTCCGGCTTGTCCGTGCTCGGGAGAGCCTAAAGAACCGAACGGTTTATTCGGATCCATTGAGGTGCGGAAAATCAGACGAAGGACATTGCTTACCTTTTCATCCAACTCTTTTGTACCGACTTTCCCTTCCTTTATCAACCGCAGATAAGGGAAAGCCAAATAGTAATTATCGTAAGCGTTTCTCGTTCCGGCAGATAATCCGTTTGTCCACGAACCAAACTCCAGATCCATACCGTTATAGATGGCCTGTTCGGTATGATGCACACCTCCCCAGTCAGACACCACTACTCCGTCGAAACCCCATTCATCCCGAAGAATGTCTTTGAGCAAACGTTTATTGTGGCAACCATGTTGTCCTTGATAAAGGTTATAGGAACCCATTATCGACCAAGTTCCCCCTTTCTGAACAGCAGCTTTAAAGGCCGGCAGATATATCTCATAAAGAGCACGGTCGCTTACTTCAACATTAGTTGTATGCCGGTTGAACTCCTGATTATTCAACGCATAATGTTTCACACAGGCAGCCACTCCGTTTTCCTGTACCCCCTTGATGTAAGGAACTACCATAATGGAAGACAAATAAGGATCTTCGCCCATATATTCAAAATTACGTCCATTCAAAGGGGTACGATAAATATTCACACCGGGGCCTAACAGAATGTCTTTCTTCCGGTAGCGTGCTTCTTCACCGATACTTTTTCCATAAAGGTAGGACATTTCGGGATTCCATGTCGCGGCAAGGCATGTGAGTGCGGGATAAGCAATACAAGAATCGTTTGTCCATCCTGCCTGATTCCATTCATCCCATAATACTTCCGGACGGATACCGTGAGGCCCATCGGTAGCCCATACTTCCGGAATACCGAGACGGGGTACGCCTGCCGAACTAAATTTAGACTGTGCATGAATCATCCTGACCTTTTCTTCAAGAGTCATCCGGTTCAACGCATCTTTCACTCGCTCTTCGATTGGCTTGTTTGTATCCAAATATACCGGTTTCTGCGCACAGACAGGCAATGCGGTCATTATGGACAGGCCAAGCAACATTGCTTTGAATTTCATATTCATATAATTTCTATTCTTATTCAGACTTTACTACCACAGTATTCATACTTTGAGCCAGATTCTCAATTGTTGATTTCGAACCATCCAACGGAGCATAGATTTCCAAACTGGACTTCAACATACTTCCATCACAAAGTTTGTTTATTTCTTCCTCATTCATTGCCGAACGGTAGAAGAACAGTTCACTGTACTCTCTGCCCTCTGTAGAACTATTATCACCGATAATAAACTTACCTACAGTCAGTTTCTCGTTCAATTCTCCTGCTAAACTCTTATCGGTGTATAGCAATGTACGTCCTTGTGCATAATAATGTGTCAAAGATACTACATGCCATTGATTATCCGTAACATTTCCACCTACTATTTTACCTTGCGATGGAGAGTTATATACTACTTTTCCCTCCTGAATCTTCAAAGTTCCCATAGTATTGCCACCATTTGTAAAAGTGGCAATCGTTCCATCTGTAGCACCTTTCACCTTAAAAGAGATTGTAAACGGATGTACTGTTTCTTCCGGAGTAAATTCCAAAACCTTTCCCGCCAAAGTATATGAAGTTCCGGAGACACGTGCAGGAAGAGTCTTACCAGCTTCTATTGCATCAAACAACGAAGGAACCATAGCATAAAGGAATTCACGGTGTCCTTCTGTATTCGGATGATAAAGATCCGTACCATTCTGATAACCGTCTGCCCATTTACCACTACCGTTATCTATTGCACCTAACATATTGACAGAAGGAAGATCCCACTCATGAATCAGCAGATTCATCTGTTTTACATATCTATAATCGCTCTCCTCAAAATCTCCACGAGTATAATTATTCATCATCACGGGATATTTACCGTCTTCACGCGCTTTACTAATCAAAGTCTGCATATTGTCTTTGAATTGATTATAGATAGCCTGCTGATCGGCAGCCCCATGTATTCCCTCATTACCCAAAGAAAGTCCGAAGATAACATACTTGCCGCAGTCATACAACAAATCATTGTAACGAGCCAACAAATTCAATGTACTGTTTCCACCAATAGAAATACCAGATGTATACCATGGCAGACGGGTCTCCTGATTCTTGAAACGCTCGTCCTGCAATTCACCGAACATATAGGCATAACCATGATTACTGTCTGCCCCCTGTCCGTTAGCGACAGAAGATCCCATTACAGAAATCTTAAAAGGATCTATACCTTCTTCACCACAATCAATATAGAAAGCGAAACGACGGAGATCTAAAGTGATATTATACGTACCATGATTCAAATTTATATCACTGGAAGAATAGCCAGAATTGGAGAAAGCCACTTCATTAGGAGTATCAGAAATACGTTTCATTGTATAATCCCAACTTTTGTTCATAATAAAGTTGAAGCGGGCACGGTCACTTGCCGTACCAAGTCCGGTCAGTTTTACCCGTCCACCCCATACACCTTTACCTTGATAGGCAAGCGGTACACCAGCTCCGGCATTCCAACCTCCTTCCGTAACACTCCCAACAATACTCCATTCTTCTACCGGAGTAATGGTATAACTCTTCTTTGACATATCCACTACAATATATACCGGACCTGTCACCTCTGCCGAGATACCGTAACTATTCATCGCCACAACACCAGGTTCATGTCCCTTTCCAATATCAGTAGATACACCCTCCGATGTTACCCCCTTGAAAGAAAACTTACCCGATTGAAGTGACAAAAAAGCTTCAAACTTATTACTTACCTTGTCTGTCGGAGAAATCATGTGCATAGGCACTTCTCCTTCTTCTACCGCACTACCGGTTATTGTCAACGAAGTAAATGTTTGGGGACGTTCTACATCGGTATATTCTTCTAGCTTCAAAGCATTTATTGCCATATATGCTCCCGTACTACGAGAAACAGCAAAGGTCAAGGTGCCTTCTTCATCCGGATAGACTAATCCGGACTCGCAGATATTAGCAATATTCTGGTTAACCCCTTCTCCGCCTAAATTTGTTCCGGCAATCTGCAACTCACCTTGATAACTGTTCAACCCGGACATCGTATAATAAGCAACACGTTTCTCTGTGGCACTTCGGCTACCAAACGCATAGAACTTATATGCCTTCTCCTTATCCAAGCCGGAAATGGTAAAGTTATTGCCATTCTCCCCACTCTCTATATAGAAATAATCTTCTGTAGCTGTAGATACGGCAAAATCTTTCAACAACTCTGCGTCAGGAGTTAACAAACCACCTCCGCCAGAACCTCCATTAGTAGAAAAACGGGTATTCAACGTCAGTTTATAGCCTACGGAAGTACCTTCCGAGTTAACAAAGTCTTCAAATACAGAGTTAACAGCAGCATAAATCCCATCATTATTATAAATGTTATTCCAATAGTGTCCGTTCTCATCCGGACTTTCAGTTTGAGACCCTCTCGTTCCCCCTCCTACCGAACCAAAATCAAAATAAAGAGTTTGTACCAATACAGGATTGATAGGCTCCGGCGCAGGTATCACTACCTCTTCGTCTTCCCCCGGTATGGGAGAAACAACAGGCTCATCGTCATTGCAAGACCCAATAGTAAGCACTCCAAAGAGTGCCATAACCAAAAGTATATGTTTTTTCATGTCCCTTCTTTTTATAGATTAATATATGATATAGTTATCGTATGCCGGACCATTCTTCCATTTTCATGATATTCAAAGGGATATAATCACCTGTCGCACGGGAGACTGTAAACAAAATCTTTCCTTCTTCATCCGGATACACCCAATCCGATTCACAGATATTCTCTACATTATGATTCTTCCCAGTACCTCCACAATCGGTGTCGGCCGCCTGTAATTCTCCTGCCCATTCGTTTGTACCAGCTATCGTGTAGCGTGCTGTACGAATCTGAGTTGCGTCTCGACTAGCAAACATATAAAATTTGTACCCTTTATTTTTATCCAAGCCCGAAAGAGTAAAGTTACCATTATCTTCCAACTTTTCTAAGAAGAAATAATCACCGGTGGCTGTAATCACTGCTAAATCACCTAATTTGTCTTTATCCGGATTCGTCAAACCACCTGCTTTATTAGCCGTAAAACGTGAATTCAACGTCAATGAAAAGCCTGTCTGATCATTCCTTGAATTTACAAAATTGGTATAAACAGAGCCCTTCTTTGCATAAAATCCATCATTATTAATAATATTATTCCAGTAATTTCCATTATTATCCGGGGAGACTGTCGGTTCCCCGCGAGTTCCACTTTCATTACCACCGAAATCAAAATACAATGTCTGTACTAGTGTCGGTTGCGGTTTCACCTCTCCATCTGAAATCTTCTTGAAAGAAATTACTGCCTTATCATTTCCGGCTGTCAAATCAACAGTAAGTACATAGGTCGCTCCCTCTTCCAGCTTTACATCATTAGCAAGTTCAAAATTTTTGCTATCTGTCAACTTCAACAATGCTTCTGTACCGGAAGCCAATGTTATCTGAGAAAATTCTCCTCCATAACCATTCTGGAAGAAGAACTTAGCACTTATATAATCAAAACGGAAACGCTGTCCTATTGATGAACCATGTTCAGGGCCTGCCACTCCGGTAAACTGATATTTCTTTGATGAAATTTCCGGCATACAATAGTTGCTTCCGATATTCCACCCAAACTGGCTATCCAATGAAGGAGAGCCGACTCCCCAACCCATTAACCAAATAGCACCATGTCCGTCATCAGAAAGAGTAGCCTCCTCATCACCGTTCATGCGGGTCACACTAAAATATTTCTGCTTCATATTAGCTACTACACGATACTTGCCATTCACCGGTAAGAAAGTCAATGTGCCATTGGATTCTTTCCTAAAATAATCCGGATTAATCCACCAGCCATCCAGATCTATACCCACAACTACTATGGACTGTCCCTGAGTAAATGATTTCTGTATCAGATAAGTATTCGCATCCTGTGCTATCATCTTCTCTCCGTCAAACAATACATTGACCAATGGAGAAACTGCGTATGTAAGCACATTGAAAGTTACCTCATAAGGTTCTGCCTCCGTACCGGAGAAAGTGATGGGATCCACATTCTTCCCTTCCGAAAGCTGATTCTCATTATCCCATCCGAAAGTCAGTTCGTTGCCGTTTTCACCGACTTTCGGGGTTTTAAAATAAGCCTTCATATCTTGAGGAAATCTACCGGTCACACTATAATTATACAGAGACTGCCTCTTCATCAGATATTCTTCACCCATTTCGTCAACCAAAGTGACATAAGGGAAGTCCGGTCGGGACAAAACAACCTCCCGCTCCATTTCCGTAGTAGTGAAATGGATATTCTGAAGGACAAACTTCAAAGTAGCCCTACCATCAATCACGTTGGGATAATAAGGCACAAAGACTTTGCCCGTATAATCGCTACCACTTGTCTTGGTGCGAATCACAGTTTCCGACACCAATTCCTCTCCATAAAAAAGTTTCGCTTTCAAAGTAGAAAGAGGTACATCCACATCCGAAGCCTTAATGGTGAACGGGAGACTATCGCCATAAAGCGCACTTACTTTCCCAGCTCCGAGTTCCATATCCGGATTACCCGAAAGGAATTCATCGTCACTACAGGAATTCATGACCAGTATTCCTACCAATGCCAATATTATATAGATACTTTTATTCATGTCTTTATACTTTTAAGGTTCTTATTTCAACTTCGCCCAACGGTAAGAGGTCACAGACTTGCCAGGAACATCATAAGCAAAATGACGTTTACCATCACTGATAGTTATCCTCTTTGTCTTCTCATTGTTATTCATCAAAACAAAGGCGTATGTACCATCCGTATTCTCGAAAGCAGAATACATAATATTGCTGTCGGAATAGCCGGATGCACCGATACGTACTGCGCCCGGTTTCACTACACTTGAAAGATGGGCAATAATATAATAATGTGAGTTACGAATGATTGTCTTATAGTCACTATTGCTGATATCCACCGCTCCATAGCAAGTCTGGCAACCACCTTCACGATTGGGAGCACGGTCATTATCAAGCATCAGATTCCATACAATCACCCCTTTACACCAATTGTTCACTGTTCCCAATGCAACTTCTTTCATATCTTCCAGCAATCGCTTTGACAAGTCACGTCCGCTATTCCATGTACCGATAGAAGTTTCCGTAAACAGTAGTTCTTTCTCGGGATAAGCTTTATGGATTTCCAGCAGTTCCTCACGATCGCCGCCATAATTGTGATATGCTGCACCGGCTATATACTGGGATGCATCGCTATCACCGTAAATCTTGACCGGATACTGTTTCTCTGCCTCAAGATTGCTGTAATCATAATTATGATCATAGGCATAAATCTTTGTATCCAATCTCGCAGCCTTGAACTGAGGTCCGAGTGCAGTTTTCACAAAGTCTCTCTGTTCTTCCCAACTCATGTACATCGAAGCCGAATTGCCATGATTCAATGGTTCATTTTGAGGAGTCACAGCATAAATATCAATACCTTCGGCCTTAAATGCCTGTACCCATTTTACGAAATAGGTAGCATAGTCTTGATAATAAGCAGGATTCAGCTGTCCGCTTGTCCACGTCGTCAGCGGGGTAAGATCTTCCAAACTCTTTACCTTCATCCACAAAGGGCAAGTCCAGGGGGCTGCAATAATCTTAATAGAAGGATTAATGGACAGAATCTCTTTCAGAATCGGCAAGATATAGTTTTTCTCTTCACTCTGCAAAGCAAAGTTCTCTATTCCTTTCGTATCGCAACAAGTATATTCGCTCAACGAAAAGTCCGAACAACCAATCGAAATACGAATATAACTAAACCCGAAACCACTATTATCAGAGAATGTTTCGGTCAGGAAATCATGGCGGTCCGTCGGCTGCATCTGTAAAAGATTAAAGCAGGTAGCTCCCGTTATGGCTGCCCCGAAACCATCCATTGTTTGGTATTGTTCTGTAGGATCCAGCGTGATAGAAGTAGGTGCCAGGTTATCCTTCGAGCTGAAGTTAACCGCATCACGGGTTAAATCACGTGTCAGGCTGTTGGTCGTTGCATAAATCGTCACATCTCCGGTTGGAACAGGTGCTACCGGTTTTTCTGCGTCGTCACTGTTGCTGCATGCAGCTAATATGGTGAAGCACCCTAAAAAAGTCAATGCTATATTTCTCATGTTTATCATAATCTTAAGTTTCTAATATATTAATAACCCGGATTCTGTTGAATCTTATCATTCGCATCAATTACTGACTGCGGGATAGGCAAGCGATAGGAGTTCTTATCGAAAGCATAAACCTGTGCCTTGCGTCCTGAATCTTTCGCATACACAGCATTCATCACTTCTTCTACCTTGTCCAGACGTACTAAATCAAACCACCGTTGTCCTTCAAAAGCCAGCTCCAACCGACGTTCTTTAAGCAAAGCGTCAATCATGGAATTCTTGTTTTCACGGATAGATGAAGGAAGTTTCCCCAAACCGGCACGTTTCCGTATTTCATCAATAATACCGGCAGCCGCTTCCAAATCAGGTGTATCCTGCATTATCAATGCCTCTGCCTTCAGCAACAACACATCAGCATAACGATATTTTATAATACTACTATTGGCCGAACGGCATTTATACATGAACGGATAATTATCCGACGGATAATAATTGCTCCACGAACAGTCATAATAAACAACCGACTCTTTAAAACGAACCTCATCACCTTCTTTCTTGAAAGCATTAATCAAGTCACGTGACGGAGTTACCCATTTCGCCCATGTGAAGTTGGTATTCCAGTTCACCAAATCGCGTCCGAACATCCACGAACACCAATTGCCCGCTCCGGGAGTAAACTGTGCCTCAAGAATAGCTTCCTTTGTATTACGTACTTTCGCATCCGTATTAGCATCGTTCATGCCAAACAAATCGCTGAAATCTTCTACCAAATCGAAGCCATCCGCTTTCACTTCATCACAATATTGGATTACCTTCGTATAGTCACGCAACGGCTTTTCTGCATAAATTTTAGCTAATAATGTACGTGCCACCGATTTGGTGAATAATGTCTTATTGCTCAGTGTATTGTCCGGTGCATACTTCACAGCATCCAATAAATCTTTCTCAATCTGTTGGTAAGCTTCAAGTTCCGTATTTTGCTCAGGAAAATACTGGGAATATACATCTTCAATATTATCCGAAGTAATATCATCCGCCACAGTTGTAATCACCGGAAAGTCTCCCCAAAGACGCACCATATCAAACATAATCATAGCACGGAATATCTCCGCTTCCGCTTTATACTGTGCCCGTTCGTCGGCAGTCAATGAATTATCTTTCACCAGGTCGATGTTGCAAATCAGCTTATTGGCACGGGCAATATCCTCCAAATACCGGTTCCAGTCACGCTCCAATACAGAATTCGATCCTTCAATAGAATTATTTTCAAACGGAACAACTTCCGCTCCCGTAGTACCTGCATAGGCATTGTCTGAATGAGAATCCGCAATCAGCAGCAAATCCACATACCAATGTTCCTGACGATCACGCATCTGATTGTAAAGCGTAGTCAGATGGCTTTCAACAGCTGCCTTATCCTTGAACACAATCTTCGTTCCGTTATCCGTTATTCCTTCAGTCACATCCGAATAGGTGTCTAATGGCTCATAATCCAGTGAACAGGAAGAAATCCCCAATAACAGACCGGACGTCAATCCACAAAATATAGTTCTTAGTTTCATAATCTTTCCTTTCATTAGAATTCAACATTAATACCAAACACGTATGATCTGCAATGCGGGTAAGTTCCCCAGTCGATACCCTGCACCGTACCGCTATTACCCCATTGGTTCACTTCCGGATCCATACCGGAGTAACTGGTCCACGTCAGCAGGTTGGTAGCTGTAAAATAAGGTTGCAGACGGGTGATTCCCCATTTCTTCAAGAGTTTGCCTTTCACGTTGTATGACAAAGAGACGTCTTTCAACCGCAGATAACTGCCATCCTCCACGAAATAAGTAGAATTCAACAGTTTAAAATTGGCTTTCGGCACATCCGTTATCTGTCCGGGTATTCTCCAGCGTCCCAGCACGCGGGTCGACTGATTCTTACCATCATACATACCTTCCGTTTCGATACGTGAAGCGTTATAAACATCATTTCCGTACGAACCTTGTATAAAGATACTCAGATTAAAACCTTTCCAAGAGAATGTGTTGGTCATACCATAAGTGAAATCCGGATTCGGGTCACCGATATAAGTACGGTCGGAAGATGAGATCTTACCATCATGATTCAAGTCACGATACATCAGCTCACCGGTTTCCGGGTCCACACCGTCGCTAATATAGCCATAGAAACCTCCCAAAGCACGCCCCGGCTCATTACGTACGACATAATCATTGACTACATCCGCTGTCTTCGCATCATAATACACTTTTTGCAGTTCCAGCTTCGTCAGTTTATTCCGGTTGAAAGAAATATTGAAATCCGTATCCCAAGTAAATGCTCCGCCACGGAAGTTCTTCGAACTGATAGAAAATTCAAAACCCTTGTTCACCATTTCACCTTCGTTTCTGGCTATCGAAGTGGCTGCGGCAGCGCCGGCAGGCAGAGATACATTCATCAGCATATTCTTTGTTTTCTTATAGTAGTAGTCCGCATTGAACGTCAAACGTCCATTCAAGACTGTCAAATCCAAACCTATATTTGTCTGTGTGGTTGTCTCCCAAGTTAAATCGGATGTACGTAAGTTCGCCTGACTGATGGTCGGTACGGCATTGGCATAATCCGTCTTATCCCCTTCCTCACCTTTCTTAAACCATTCGATACGACCGATGTTATAACGTTGCAGATAAGCATAGTCTCCGATACCCGATTGGTTACCCGTTTGTCCCCAACCTCCACGCAGCTTCAAGTCATCAATCCAAGTCAGATCTTCCATAAACTTTTCTGAAGAGATACGCCAAGCGGCAGAAAATGATGGGAATACCCCCCAGCGATGGTCAGGATGCAGTTTAGAGGAACCATCAGCACGGATATTGGCAGTCAGCAGATACTTACTGTCGAAATTATAGGCTACACGTCCGAAGAATGACATGATACCCCATTGGGAAGCCCCTGTTCCGGTATTATCCCAAGAAATCTTATTGGCCGCATTCAAGGTCTGGATCTGGTCATCACGATAATGAGAACCGTTAATCCAACTGTTTGAATAGTCGGAATCCGTCCACGACGAACCGGCCATGACTTCCAGTCCATGCTTTTTGAAGTTCTTATTATAAGTCAAGACATTATCAAATGTCAGGACCGTATTCATGTTCCGATTATCCGAAGCCTCTCCATATTGGTTGCGTCCCCAAGTAGTGGAAATAGGATCAAGGAAAGTAGTATTGACAGCATTACGGCGGTCAAGAGTAAGTGTCGATTTGAATTTCAACTCAGGAAGAATCGTCAGCAACACGTTACCGGAAGCCAATAAACGATTTTCTTTATCTTTATTGTTCTTTGCACGTGCCATATTCTCCAGTGGATTGGTGATATTGCCCACTCCATAAAAATTATTATAATATTGGTTCGGGTTCAAAGCGTCCCAAACCGGAGCATACGTCGGAGTATTGATAACCGCCAGAATAACACCTCCCCGATTCGCTCCTGTACCCATAGCGCCTCCTCCATTGCTTGTATAGTCGGAATAAGAGATATTAGCACTAACGGTCAACCATTTACGAACCTGATTTTCGAGATTCACACGGAAGTTATAACGTTTGTAGTAAGAGATATCCAACACACCTTGTTCATTCAGATATCCGGCAGAAAGATAGTATTTCATCTTCTCGTTGCCATTGGATACAGCAATCTGATAATTCTGGGTCTTCCCTGTCTGGTATGTCTCATCAAACCAATCGGTGCGGTCGGGCAATCCGTCAGGCAGAGACACCAGTCCGATCTCGTCCTGCAATTCTTTGTACTGTGACGCATTCAAGGACTCCACTTTATCGGCCACTTTATTCAGTCCGAACTGGGCAGTCAGAGAAACTTTCGCATTTCCCGTCGCACCTGCTTTTGTCGTAATAAGAATCACACCGTTAGCGGCACGCGAACCGTATATAGATGCGGAAGAAGCATCTTTCAAGATCTGCATACTCTCAATATCATTCGGAGAAAGGAACTTGATATTGTCTACCGGCACTCCGTCTACTACATATAGCGGATCGTTACTTCCATTCATTGAAGTAGTACCACGCACACGGATAGACATCTCGCCTCCCGGCGTACCATTGGGCTGGATGACCGATACACCTGCCGCCTTACCCTGAATGGCCTGTCCGGCAGATACAATGGGACGCATATCCAGATCTTTGGTGGATACGGAAGAAATGGCTGTCGTCACATCTTTCCGTTTCACCGAGCCATAACCGATTACCACCACTTCATCGAGCACTTCATTATCTTCCTGAAGTGTGACCTTCATTTGACGGGTAGCCTTCATCTCCTGCGACTTATAGCCCACATAAGAGAATACCAGAATGGCATTTTGTTGAACATTTAATGAAAAGTTACCGTCCAGATCGGTAATCGCACCGTTAGTCGTTCCTTTTTCCTGTACACTAACACCGATAAGCGGTTCGTTCTGCGCATCCAGTACCTGACCGGAGGCAGTAATTTGTTGTGCGGATGCACTCAATGATAGAAACATTGCCAGAATAGCAAAGAGAATCTTGCGACTCCCCGAAAGGATTTTTCGCCTGTTCTTTTTCATGCGTACTAATTTTAAAGTTAATAATAAACGTCCGTCCGCAATGGAGTTCCTCTCATTGCTTCCGAAGCACAGGTCAAAATTATAAAGAAATGAGAACGGATTCATAAGGAGGGGGCAATAAGTGGATACCATTAAAAGGCAAACAATTCATTTCCAAAAGCTTACTCTCTTTTCTTCAGTCTAAAAAAGTGGATAGTTTACAACCTTGATTAGCGGATTTTTCGTACTAAATCCTCAAAATCCTCTCTCGAGCCACGAGTTTTGTTCTTCACTTTTGCACGGTAATTATAGATTGTGTTCACCGAATAACGAAGGAACTCAGCGATCTGTGAACTGTCTTCAATGCCTAGACGTATCAAAGCGAAAATACGTAATTCGGTATTCAACAGTTCGTCTTTCTTCAATACAATCCGTTCATTATCCTGCAGCAGGTCATTAAACTTCTTCACGAAATCGGGGAACAGATGTAGAAAGGCTGTATCGAAGTTGGCATACAACTCTTCCAACTCTTCGTCAAGAGCGTCCTGCGAACGGGTTATCTTTAAAAGTTCCGCTATCTGTCCGGCGGATACTTTCTTATTCACCATACGCCGATAAGCATCCAAACGGTTAATATAGGTGGAGCACAGCTTGATAAACCGCGCGATATATTCCTCCTTAATCTGATTGGACTCTGAAAGTTCTATGTTGGTGGATGACAGACAACTGTTCATCTGCCTCAACTCCTCATTCAGTCCGTTTAACTGCTCGTTAGCCTGTTGAAGATGGTTTCGTGCATCCGCAAGTTTCTTCATCTGACGATAGATATAGCCCAAAGCCACTATCAACAGTACCAGCAATGTAGTGATAAGCAACAGATATTGCTGGAGACGACCATTCTGCTTTTCAATCATTGCCTGATAAGTCTTGTCAATCAGTGAAAGTACATCAGCACTTTGCCAGCTACGCAAACGGGCATTGTAGAACTTGGTCGCATTCCATGAAAAACGCATATACTGATAGGCACGCTCCATATCTCCGTCCTCATAAAGAAGTTGGGCAAGCATCCACAGCGACGCATGATCTTTAATAGCCGAACGAATATCTGAAATAGCGGAGATGCAGAGATTCTTCTCCTCCCCTAGATGATCCCCACTGTATTTGTAGATGAGGGAACGATGATAAGTGGCCATCGCATATTGAGGTGTATACGGCTCCATCTCCGCCAATCGGAGGTCATTTATTTTCAAGGCTTCCTCATATTGATGTTGGTCACGAAGCAACGCTTCACGCATCAACAGACGTTCTTCCGATGCAGGCGGCAATATGGCGTACAAAGAATCCCTATATGCCTGCGAGATACTCCAATAATGTCCCGAAAGGGCTTTATCCTGTGTATAAACGCTCAATTCTCCATACACATGATCGAAACAAGTGTAATAATCCGGGATTAAGCGAGCGGCTACCTCCTGACGGTCTACCGACTCCAAAACGTCGATAGACTCTGTATACATCCCCGTCGAAGATAGTAGTAATGAGAGCTGCAGCTTGCTTTCTATCTTCCGGTCTGTATCATGCAGATACTCTGCAATCCGTATATTCTCATTCAAATAATGAATGGCGGAATCGCAGATAAAAGCTCTGTATTCTTTGTATATCTGATTATTCAAGTTGTAATGTTCCGCTGACTTGACCTCTATTCCATTTACCAATGACTTAAGATGTCCGATACGCAACTCACGTTGGGCAACGTATGTCTCATGCTCTTGAATCGTCCGGTCAAGCACGTTCAAGAGTGAATCTAAAGTCTTATCGGCCCAAGTATATAACGGCAAAGAAAGAAATACAAGGAATAACAGACTATTCTTTTTCATTGGAGTATCAAGCTTAAAATACAAAGGTTAGTTATTCAGTTATTTTTCTTCTTCTACCATCCAGCGCTCCACATTCCGCTTTTCCGCACTGAACTCCACACCGACTTTTATCACTTGCCGACCCTCTGCCGCATAAGGAAGCGTATAGCCTTTCTCTTCAATCTGTTGCAGGGCCTGTCCGGCAGTTCCTTTCAACTTAAACTCGAATACATAAACAAACTTAGGAGTCTTTACAACAGCGTCTGCACGACCCCGTGAGCTATGGACCTCCGCTTGGGTGAACTGCCCCATCAGCTTGAATATTAAATATATGATGACTTGATAATGACGTTCAGTCTGGCTATTCAACTGATTCAAGTCACTGAACACACTAACTTGAGAAAACTTTGTGACACCGGTCAGAAACGCAAAACGGAGGTAACGGTCCGCACTCTTCAATACCCCGTAAAAAGCCTTTAAGGTAGAACGGTAAGACTCAAGAAGAGGTTCATTCTGAATGGCCTGCAACAGTGGCTTATCATACTCATCCACCAATACCACAACACCCTTGCCCGTCTGTTCGGAAGCACGACGGATGACATAAGCAAAACGTTCTTCCGAAGCACGGTCACGCTTTTCTTCTCCATACACCGCTTCCCATCGTTCTAAGTGCTGATTTAAAATAGCATCCAAATCCGCCGGAGTGGTGTACTTACGGGCATTCAAGTCAAGATGAAGCACTGGATGCTCTTCCCACTTCTTCTCCAACTCTTCCACAGCAAGCCCCGTAAAAAGCTCACGTCTCCCCTTGAAGTAGACTTCGAACGTAGATATCAACAGACCTTTTCCGAACCGGCGCGGACGACTTAAAAAGAAAGGCTTGCCAATGTTCGCTATAGTCCACATCAATGCCGTTTTGTCCACATACAGATACCCGTCATTGCGAATATCCTCGAAAGTCTGAATCCCGATGGGGAGTTTTCTACCCGTTACCAACATACTGCCTCTGTTTTTAGATTGTTATCACACACGTATCTGCTACAAAAATACGAATTATACAGACGAAAACAAGTAGCATTCCTCTTTTTTAATTAGAATCACTCTTCATCCGTTCCGCAAATACGCACACAAGCTACAGATCGTCAACGAGCGGCACAATAAAATGCATCTGATTGCCACGTCCCACTCTCTTGATAATCCCTTCGGCCGCAAAAGATTTGAGGTCGGCAAGCGCGGAGTTCTTCAAGCGACCTGTGAGTTCAGTATAAGTAGCCCTTGTGATGAACCCATGCTTCCGGATATGCTGCAATACAATTTGTTCCAGTTGCTTCCTGTCCCACTCTTTCGAAGTACGGAAACCGATACATCTCCTACGTTCCAAATCTCCCCTAATACCGGTACGGAAAGACTTGGACGCACGGAAATTCACCCCATCAAAGGAAACGGAATTTGAACGTAAGTCATTCCTGTTCTCCACCAGGCGGGACTTTACTTTGGCAGAGAAGAATCCAAACTCTCCCAACTCCACCCGATATCCTTCACTCAGGTACTCCAACGTCTCGTTCTGCAACTCGGAAAGGATTCCTTCTATCATCCCCTCCTTGAAACCGGTTCTCTGGGCCACTGTCCGGATAAGACGCTCTGCCGTAATCGTTCCGCTATACACAATGTCGGCATACATTGTTTCCTTATCACCCTCTTTCGTGGTAAGGGACGGTTTTTTCTTCAAATTGTAATAAGCCATAATTCTTTTCTTACTATGTTTAGGACTCTTCAGTGCAGAGAATAAGAATGTTCTGTGCAGAAAACAGTGCGGTTTTATGTAGCCGGGAAGTCGTCACCTTGCAAGGTGACCATCGGCACCTTACAAAGGGACAAAAGGCACTTTATAGGGTGACAAACGGCACCTTATAGAGTGACATCTCTTTAGAGAAAAGAATAAAACTTGTAAAGATACGAATTTAATCAGCGAAAAGCAAGACCGCCTACTAATTATTTGTAAATCAACGTGGACAAATATTCCTCTGCAAACATTTCATTGGACACCTCCAACAACTGTTCCGCCGTCAAAGCTTCTATGCGTTTAAAGACAAGCTCGGACGACTCGTATTTGTGATAATGCAAATAGGTTTTCGCCATTCCCAAAGCATTATTTTCAAAATTGTCCGAAGCCACTCCTATTTGCCCTATCAGTTGCTTCTTGGCCGCCGCCAACTGGGACGAAGTCATCTTCGTATCCCGCATCCGCTTCAACTCCTTATAAGTCAGTTTCAAACAGGTATCCATATCTTCAACATCAGTGCCGAAGTAGATACAGAAAGCTCCCGTATCGGTGTAAGAAGTCAGATTGGACTCGACATTATATACCAGTCCCCTACGTTCGCGCAGAGATACATTCAGCTTGCTGTTCATACCGGGACCGCCAAGAATATTGTTCAGCAAATAAAGCGCCGTACGCTTATCGTCATACGCATTGTATCCACGACTGCCAATCATCACATGAGCCTGATGCGTATCCTTAGCGACCGTCAAATGCTCGGGAGCATAAAGCGGAGGAGGCACACGTCGGCTGTTTACCTCTCCGGCAGGGACATCCGACAGATACTTCTCCGCCAGACGGATTATTCTTCTGAAGTCATATTGCCCTTGAACGAAAAATACCATATTTCCCGGCTGATAGAACCGGCGCGTAAACGAAAGGACATCTTCGGTGCGAAAGCTACGCAACAGTTCCGGCTTACCCAGGATGTTCCTCCCCAACGGGTGGTTACGGAAAATCATATCCTCGAAATCATCGAATATCAATTCCGACGGAGTGTCTTCGTATGATTGAATTTCATCAATGATAACCTCCGTTTCCTTCTCAATCTCGTGTTGGGGAAAAGTGGAATGAAACACAATATCCCCCAGCAATTCGAGCGCCCGTTCCAGATGTTCGGTCAGGAAAGCGGAATAGACTACCGTTTCTTCTTTATTGGTGTAGGCATTCAAATCGCCGCCTACATTCTCCATCCGGTTAAGGATATGCCAGGCTTTCCGCTTCTCCGTCCCCTTAAAGATGAGATGCTCCACAAAATGAGCCATCCCCTGTTCGTGCTCCGCCTCGTCTCGTGTTCCGGCGTCGATGGCAAAACCACAATAAGCTACTTTCGAGAGAGTCGGTTCATGGATAATACGAAGGCCATTCGGTAGTGTATATTCGTTATAATGCATTGTTTTCTACTTCCTTATTGAATTATGCCGCAAAAATACAATAAAACTTATTGCTGTTTATAGAAAATTGCAGATATTTGTGGACTATAACAGTAACAACGTATATGGAAAAGATAGGAATATTCTGTTCTGCCGCCGCAAACATTGACAAAATGTACTTTGAAAGTGCCCGCCAAATCGGTGAGTGGATGGGTAAAACAGGTAAAACGTTGATTTATGGAGGAGCCGATCTCGGACTTATGGAATGCGTAGCGCGTGCCGTGAAGGAAAACGGCGGTAAAGTAATCGGGGTAGTTCCTACCAAACTGGAAGAGAAAGGACGTGTCTGCACGTTCCTTGATGAAGTGATCCATACCCACAACCTTAGTGAGCGGAAAGATATCATGACAGAGAAATCGGATATCCTGGTAGCATTGCCGGGAGGCATAGGCACATTGGACGAGATATTCCATGTAATGGCTGCCGCTTCCATCGGATACCACCGGAAAAAAGTCATCTTCTACAACGAATATGGTTTCTATGACGAACTGTTGAAAACACTCAAGACATTAGAGGATAAAGGATTTGCCCGGCAGCCTTTCTCCACCTATTACGAAATAGCAAACACGCCGGAAGAATTAAAAGAAAAAATAAACTGATTATATGATAGACTCCATCAAACAACTATTGCAACAGGAAGCACAAGCCGTGCTCAACATCCCTGTAACAGACGCATACGAGAAAGCTATACAACTGATTGTAGAGCAAGTACATCAGAAAAACGGGAAACTGGTTACTTCCGGCATGGGAAAGGCCGGACAAATTGCGATGAACATTGCTACTACTTTCTGTTCCACCGGTATTCCGTCCGTTTTCCTGCACCCCAGCGAAGCGCAACACGGCGACTTGGGAATCTTGCAGAAGAACGACTTGCTTTTATTAATCTCCAATTCCGGCAAGACACGTGAGATTGTCGAACTGACCCGGTTGGCACATAACCTCGATCCGGACTTGAAGTTCATCGTAATCACCGGAAATCCGGACAGTCCGTTAGCACAAGAATCGGATGTCTGCCTGAGCACCGGAAAACCGGCTGAAGTCTGTACATTAGGAATGACTCCTACCACCTCGACAACCGCGATGACCGTCATCGGCGATATCTTAGTGGTACAGACCATGAAAAAGACCCAATTCACCATAGAAGAATATTCGAAACGCCACCACGGTGGTTATCTGGGAGAAAAATCAAGGTCACTATGCGAAAAGTAATCGGCATCGGAGAGACCATCCTCGATATCATCTTTCGAGGAGAACAGCCTTCCGCAGCCGTGCCGGGAGGCTCCGTGTTCAACGGCATCGTGTCCTTAGGAAGGATGGGAGTCAACGTCGGTTTCATCAGTGAGACCGGCAATGACCGTGTAGGGAATATCATCCTGCAATTCATGCGTGAAAACAACATCCCAACCAATCATGTGAATGTATTTCCCGATGGCAAATCACCTGTATCGCTCGCTTTCCTCAATGAGCAAAGTGACGCTGAATATATCTTTTACAAGGACTATCCGAAGCAACGTCTGGATGTACTGTTTCCCAAATTGGAGGAGGATGATATTGTCATGGTAGGCTCATACTATGCCTTGAATCCAGTATTGCGGGATAAGATTCTCGAATTATTGGATCAGGCGCGTGAGAAGAGAGCCATTATCTACTATGATCCGAACTTCCGTTCTTCACACAAGAATGAAGCGATGAAACTGGCCCCTACCATCATCGAGAATCTGGAATATGCAGATATTGTGCGCGGTTCTTTGGAGGACTTCCTCTACATGTATAATATGCAGGACGTAGACAAGATATACAAAGATAAGATAAAGTTCTACTGTCCCCGTTTTGTCTGCACCGCCGGTGGCGACAAAGTATCTTTGCGTACCAACCTGGTCAGCAAAGAATATCCGATAGAGCCGTTGGAAGCCGTCAGCACCATCGGAGCCGGTGATAACTTTAACGCAGGCCTGATCTACGGACTACTTAAATATGATGTCCGTTACCGCGATCTGAATAACTTGAATGAAGAGATCTGGGATAAAATCATTCAGTGCGGAAAAGACTTTGCTGCTGAAGTTTGCCGAAGTTTCAGCAATTCGGTTTCGGCGGAGTTCGCACAAAAATATAAATAACAATTATTTCCTAATTTTATATAGGCATTTTTGAAAAAGATTCCATATCAAACCGGTATTTACTTTTACGGTTCGGTATAGAATTATAAATCTCAAACATGAGAATTAAATCACAAGCTAGTATTTATCAAATATTATATTTACCTTTATCCCAAATTCAACTTTAGCGATAAAATCTAATATAATCATGAGAAAGTTCATTTTACCTGTATTACTCTGCTTTATTTTTATCAATCCGGCTACAGCTAACGATGAAATCAAGTCATTACTAAAAACATTAGATAAAGCCCTAAAGTATAAATTAGATTATGCAGAACAAAAGCAAGAGCAAATAGATAGTCTTAAAATAGAACTGAAGTTACATCATAAAATACGTAAAAAAGTACAAATAGCCGAATTATTATGTTTCGCCTATTCTTCCTTTCAAAAAGATTCCGCTTTAACCTATGCTATTCATATGAATGAGTTAGCTCAAGAAAGTGGAGATAGAAAGCTTATCATAGAAGCCAAGCTAGACTATGCACGTATTCTATCTTCCATGGGATTTTTCAAAGAGGCATTGTCCATCGTCAATCCCATACAACATGAATTATTATCTCCCAAACTTAAAGTGGAATACTTCCTCGGGCAAGCCACTATCTACAATCACCAGAAGAATTTTGCTTCCAGTGAAATAGAATCACGCAAGAATGATTTGATAGAACAAACTTATCGCGACTCCTTACTCCAATGCGCAGAAGTCCCTTCCAATATACGAGCTTTCACAATTGCTCCTATCCTGCTACACAAAAAGAAATATAATGATGCCATCCATATGCTTGACAGTGCTTATTTAAGCTATCCCCAATATTCGCGGAATGCCGGTATATTAGCTTATTCATTAGCCTCCGCTTATCAAGGCAAAGGTGACTCTAAGAATGCGGTCAGGTATTTTACCATATCCGCCATATCTGATGTAATAAACGGAACTAGAGAAAACCGTTCTTTGCGAATATTGGCAAAACTTATTTTTGAAAGTGGAGATATAGATCGGGCATACGCATACATGAAAAATGCAATGGAAGATGCGATTTTATGTAATGCAAGAATTAATACTATCGAAGCCTCGGATATGTATCTCTTCATTGACAAAGCTTTTCAAGAGAAAGAAAAACGCAAATTTGTTATTATCAGTAGCCTACTCAGTTCGCTGTGCCTTGTTTGTATCCTATTATTTATACTTTTCACCCAACTAAAGAAGCAAAAGAAAAAAGTGGAACAAGCCAATAAAAGCCTGTCATATCATTTGGATGAAATACAAAACATAAACTCTGCACTGGCTGATAGCAGTAAAATTAAGGAAGAATATGTGGGATTATATATGGAGCAATACACCAACTATATCACTCAGATAGATAGTTTCAAAAAAAGAGCCCTTAAAATAGCAAAGAGTGAAGATATCAATAAAGTGGTTTCTTTCCTCAAGTCTTCGCTAAATACAGAAGGAGACTTGGCAGAGTTTTATAATAATTTCGACAAAGCAATCCTCAACTTATTCCCAAACTTCGTAGCAGACTTCAATGCGCTCTTATCACCCGAAAATGCCATAATACCCGGTACAGGCAAACTGCTGACTCCTGAACTGAGAATCTTTGCACTAATTCGGTTAGGAATCACGGACAGTGTAAAAATAGCCCATTTCTTGCAATATTCGCTGTCTACCATTTACAATTACCGCTCGAAAATGAGAAGCAAAGCTATTGGCGACCGTAACTCTTTCGAAGAAAGAGTGGGACGTATCGGGCAATAAAAGCTACTCTCACCATAACAAAAAACACCCACTGTAATAAGCTGTTTTCTCTCATTGCAGTGGGAATAATATTTTCTCATATTGGTGCTAAAAAAGCCCTTTGCACACATCTGTCTACATCAAGGATTGACTTTGACAACTTGTTCCCATTTCAATTTCGTCGGATAGCCCCAATCCGGTTTAGTAGGATCACAGAAATCGCCAACAGACGCCATTCGAGCATAAAGTAATTTAGTAAGTTCTTCACGTTTTTTACTATACTTCGAATTATCATAAAGATTATTCATTTCCATTGGATCCGCCTTAAGGTCAAAAAGCTGCGGATGACGCTGACCGTCTACATTGTAAAGTATAAGTTTGAAACCATCCTTCTTGATGGCTCGTTGGAGGTTAATATATGTCAGCAATATGTCCTTGCGCTTTTTCACTTTCGGGTTCTGTATGGTTTGCGCTAATGAAATACCCTTAACAGTAGCCGGCGCCTTTATCTTCGAAAGATCGCAGAGAGTGGGGTAAAGGTCATAAAGATAACAGTAGGCATCGCTCATAACATTTTGCGGGATATTAGGTCCGCATATCACCAAAGGCACTCTCACCGCCGCTTCATATAAGTTCTGTTTCCCCAACAGTCCGTGTTCTCCGACACAAAGGCCGTTGTCCGCAGCAAATACGATGATGGTGTTATCGGCTTTGCCGCTTTTTTCAAGCATATCAAGGATACGTCCTATCTGAACATCTACCTCGTTCACCATACTATAATAGCGGGCCCTTTCAGCAAGCACCTGTTCCGGTACACGCGGAGTAGGCAACAGTTTTTCATCACGTTCATTAAGGTCGCCATTATCAAACGGATGCTGTGTGACAAAATTCTTTGGCATCGTAATTTCCTTGCTGCCGTATTTGCGTCCGTAATCGGGTAATACGTTACGCGGATCATGCGGCGAAGTAAATGCGACATACATCAGAAACGGGTTATCATTCGATGCATTTGTTTCAATGAACTTGATGGCGGCATCGGCATACAACTCAGATGAGAAAGTATTGAGTGATGCATTTACCCATTGACCATTTTTGTATTTCCCTGTCGGGTCATACTCATGCAGATAAGGGCATCGGTGTCCCTTTTCTTCCTTTTCATTTCCATAGGGATGCATTCCCCCGAAAAAAATATTTGCACCCGTAGAGAACGAACGGTTGAATGCAGCTTTGTCACTATGCCATTTGCCGGTTCCGAAGGTTGTATAGCCGTTCTCGCGGAACAGTTCGGGAAATGTTTTCTCATTCTTGGGGATGATTTGTCCGTTGCGGTGTACATCCATCAGACCGCGCCCGGTAAGGAGCATCGCACGACTGGGCTGCGAGATGGCGCCATTGAGCCCGCCCATTACGTGAGTTTGGGTGAATGACATACCCTGATTGACAAGCCTATCCATATTCGGAGTCTGAATTTCGTTATTACCCCAGGCATGGATAGTGCTGAATGTCTGGTCATCCGTTAGTAATACAAGTACATTAGGACGTTTCGGGCTATTTTCTTTATTGACTTTTTCTGGATTTGCCCCGAATACAGAAGAGCCTCCAAAAGGGACATTTAATATGGCTGGAAGGCATAGGAACAGAGTCTTGTTTTTCATTTTTAAATTCATCATACTAGTTTTATTTTATAATTTAAGTTTCTATTTAGACGGTGCCTGGCAAGGGACTGCCCCCCAAGCACGATAATGCCTGGTCATTGCATTGTTCAATTTCCGAAACCTATCCCCTTGCAAAGGTAACGGAGTAGTTTCCAAAGAGTCCTCTTCCAAATTGAACATCTGCGCCTCTTCAAAGGGAAGATTCTGTAATAGTTTGTACTCATTATACCTCACAGCACTCTGTGACTTGCCACCAAACTGCGCACCACCTTCATTTCGGAGCCAAAAGACAAAGCGGTCTTCTGTGTTCTGGGTCTTTCCCTTAATGGCATCCAGTACGGAAATACCGTCTATCTCATGCTTGACCGGTACATTTACAAAGTCGCATATAGTAGGCATAAGGTCCATCATCACCACGAAGTGATTGTCATGTCGGCCACCTTCGAAAACTCCCGGCATATTCAATGCGCAAGCGACATGAATACCACCCTCAAACATATCGCCTTTGGCACCCGGGTAGGACCATTATTCGCCATACTTCCCCGGTCTCCTCCATTATCAGAAGCAAATATCACCAACGTATTATTCAATTGACCACTTTCCTCAAGAGATTGTATCACCTTACCTATATTATAATCCAAATGTTCAATCAGGGCTATCAGCCTTGCACGCTTAACCGGCAGAGACTTGTCTCTCTCTTGCACCTTGTTCACCCATTCTACCGGAGGTTGCAAAGGAGAATGGGGAGCATTGTAGGCAAGATAAAGAAAAAAGGGCTTCTTCTCTTTTGCTTCTTTCTTGATATAATCCACACTCCATGAAGTAAACAATTCGGTAGCATGACCTTTAGGATCGATTTCCTTATCATTCAGGTACATATAATTCCCTCCCTGTCGCCGATGCGTGTAATAGTCATCCATCATATCCGCAAGAAAGCCATGAAAATGTTCAAATCCTCTTTCATTAGGAAGGTTCGGACTTTCCCAACCCAAATGCCATTTACCAATCAACGCGGTTCTATAACCACCATTCTTGAGCACCTCAGGCATAGTGACGGCAGACGGATCAAAATAGCCCCAATTTTGGTCAACGGAGGGACGTATGACTCCGGGCACTCCTACCATAGCCGGGAAACGCCCGGTCAACAGTGCGGCACGCGAAGGAGAAGATACCGATGAATTGGCATAAAAATTATCCAAACGTACTCCCGTTTCAAAGATGCGATCAATATTGGGAGTACTCAAATCTTTGGCATATTGGCAGGACAAATCGCCCAATCCAAGATCATCTACAAGAATCAGCAAGACATTAGGAGTCGCTTTATCAACCGTATTCGAGGCCAAAGCCGCACCGGAAGTCATAGCAGCTCCCAATGCCAACAAGGCTGTTTTTTCTATCTTCATAGTTACTATGTATGTTAACGTGTTATTTTTTATTCGTGCGCTGTACTTTTCGGGCAAACTGATCAGGAACTTCCGAATAGACGGACTCAGCCCAGCGGGTAATCTCTTTGTCCAGTCTTTCAACCAATTCAGGTTCCTGCTTGCTCAAATTGTTTTTCTCATATGGGTCATTGTTCAAATCAAACAAATGCAGCGTAATGTCCCCCTTTTGATTGTAACGAACCAGTTTCCATTTACCGTCTCTCACTGATATAGTCTTATTACCATTACCCCAAAATAAAAGCCTTGTAGCAAGATTTTCTCCTTTGAACAAAGGCACCAGAGAGGTTCCATCCAGTTTCTTCTTTGAATCGTTATAATGAATGTCAGCCATATCCAACATAGTTGGAAAAAGGTCGAAACTCATCACTGTTTGTTCGCATGTTGTGCCCTCTTTAATAGTACCGGGCATATAACAAATGCCAGGAACACGATGACCACCTTCCCATGGACTTCCTTTAGCACCTTTATATCCTCCGGCAGAACCTCCATTATTTATTACCGGACCATTGTCGGAGAAAAAGACAACGAAAGTATTCTCATCCAGTTTATATTTCTTCAGTGTCTCCAGAATCCGCCCTACACTCCAGTCTAATTCCTCTACCATATCTTTATAGATTTCTTTATTCGATCTATCAGAGTTTTTATCCCCTTCCGGAGTGGCCTCTGTACGAATCGCTTTCTCATGAGGACCCTGCATGGGAGAATGAGGAGCCGCATGTCCTATATATAGACAAAACGGCTTATCTTTATTTTCCTTTATATAATCTTCAGAGAGCGTTGTTAATAGGGTTGTTGTGTATCCCGGCATATCTTTCACTTCCAGTCCATCCCACCAATCCATATCACCATAACGGTTGCGGTGGCTCTGATAGTCGACATTTCCGGACTTAAAACCTACAAACTTCTGAAAGCCGAAATTCATCGGATGATGTTTCTGTAAATATCCTAAATGCCATTTGCCAATCAAAGCTGTCCGGTATCCATTGTCTCCCATGACTTTTGCAAAGGTTATTTCTTCCGACGGAAGTCCCACCTCCTTATCTTTATCATTCCGGGGTACTAAAAGAACTCTCTCCAAACCAGCTCTCTGTTGATAACGTCCGGTTAATAGCCCGCAACGCGTCGGACTACTAACTGAACCGTTCGAGTGGAAGTCTGTGAACATCATCCCCTTCCGGGCCATTTGATCAATATTAGGGGTCTTTATATACTCATTGCCATATATGCCCACATCACCATATCCCATATCATCTGCAACGATAATAACAAAGTTAGGTTGTTTCTGAGCCATCATTTCAACAGGAGAAAATGCTGCTAAAGCACAAGTAACGGCTACAAAATGTCTTGAGTGATTCTTCATATTTTATGCGATTTTAGTTGTTGAAAGGGAAAACAAATACTTTTATATTTATGCAAATATACGAAATGCTAATACCATTGAGTCACATCTGGTTCCATTTTAAGATAAAAGTAAGTCCACCAACAGATAAAGTTCTATAAATCAAATGAATACATTAAAAACAAAGACAATTTATGTAGTTATGGTAAAAATGAATATAAAATCCGATATCTCCATATTCAACACCTTCCTCAACTATAAACAGTTCACACACCTATTACATTTTCCCCATCACTCACTACACATAAACAACTACTATTCAATACATTATATATTATACTGTTTTACAAATTCTCTTTGGCGGCTTTACATCCTATAAAAAATTAGTATATTGATTGTATTTTTGTGGCATAACTAAATTTATTACTATATGAGAAATATTATTTCTATCCGCATTCTTTTCCTAATTATTGTATTCTCCATATTTGCAGTTTCTTCATATACAGATGGAAATACATACGCCCAGAATGCCCGAACATTTGCAACAGGAACTGTTGTTGACGAGCAAGGACAGCCTATACCCGGCGTGAATGTCCTTTGCCAAAATTCCAATTATGGGACCACCACTACTATTGATGGCACTTTCAAAATTCAAACGAAAGGTAAAAATCCAATTCTTGAATTTTCGTTCATCGGATTTCAAAAACAAGAGATCACAATCAAAGATCCAAAGAAACTTATTAAGGTAGTCATGATTGAAGACGGCTATATGTTGGATGAAACCGTAGTTATTGGCTATGGAACGCAGACCAAAAGAACAATAACGTCTGCCATGACCTCCATCAAATCCGAAGAATTATCTGGATATGTAGGTTCTTCCATCGAACAGACCATCTCGGGTTTAGTGCCAGGAGTTCGTATACAGACTTCCGATGCAACTCCCGGTGGTGATATTAATGTAGAAGTTCGTGGTATCGGTACCGTTACTGCTGGCTCGGAACCTTTATACATTGTCGACGGAATACCGATGGAAGGCGGCCTGTCAGCAGTCAATCCTGATGATGTATCCAACATTCAGATTCTGAAAGATGCCGCTTCAACCGCTGTATATGGCTCGCGCGGTGCCAATGGTGTAATACTTATTACCACAAAGCGCGGTGAAAGTGCAAAACCAACAATAACCATTAATGCCGCAACCACCATAGCCCAAATACAACATAAGTTTGAATTGATGAACACAGCCCAATTGCTGGAATATTATAAAGATAAGAATCTGAATGAAAGATTCCGTTACACAACAAATCAAAATCAAGACTATTTTCCTTTCGACGAGAATCTCAATACAGACTGGCAAGATGCCATCTTCCAAAATGCCATTCAACAGAAATACAACTTATCTATTGCAGGAGGAAGTAAAAATATGCGTTACCGAATTTCCGGCGAATACTTCGACCAGGAAGGTATTCTGATATGTACTGGAATGAAAAGATTCGCTTTCCGTTCCAACTTCGACATCGAATTAAATAAATGGGCCAAAGTAACTGTGAACTTTGCTCCTACGTTTATCAATCAGAGAAGGACCAGAGAAGGCGGAGAAGGCTCGAACAGTGTAATCCGAACCGCAATTTCCATGTATCCCTTTTTCCCGGTCAAACTCCCGAATGGAGAATATTTTTCCACATTAGAGTACAACCTGGCACCGACTAAGGCAACCGATTCAAGAGATCCCGAAACCGGTGCATTCCCCACTCTTACCGATTCGCCATTAGCTGACAACCAAGACAACCCAGTCAGAATCGCTCATGAGTACAAAAACGAAACGAGTCAGAATCGCATTGTTGGCGGTCTTAACTTCGAATTAAAGTTGGCCAAGGGATTAACGTTCAAACCATCATTGGCTATCGATATCATGTCATCCGAAAACTCAATATGGTATCCGGCTTCCATTGGCAAAAACCGTACTGACTCTGAGGCTTCCACCACAATGACCCGCAAGCTCATGTGGATTAACGAAAACATACTGACCTATCAGAAAGAGTTCGGAGACCATAACATCAGTGCCGTAGGAGGTATGACTATACAAAGCAACCAACTCAACAAGCTCTACACATCCGCCTATCATTTTGCGACAGAATCTCTACCTTCCATCAACGGAGGTGTAGTCAACGGAGGATATTATAATAAAACCGAAGACCGTATGCTATCCTACATAGCCCGACTGACCTACGACTACAAAAGAAAATATATGGTTCAAGGAGTATTCCGTGCAGATGGCTCAAGCCGCTTCGGAAAGAACAACAAATATGGTTATTTCCCCTCCATTTCTGCAGGATGGGCTATGACAGAAGAAAAGTTCATGAAACCACTCAGGAAAGTACTTAGTGAACTCAAATTGCGAGGTAGCTTCGGCTTGTCCGGCAACAATGCTATCGGAGACTACAACTATGAGACCAAAATGTCACAGCAATCGTATATAGTAGATGGTTCTGTTGTAAATGGCTGGGCTCCATCGAACATTGCTAATCCAGATTTGAAATGGGAAGTGTCCAAACAGACAAACTTAGGTATAGATATAGGTCTTTTCCACAACCGAATATTCATGCAACTTGATTTGTACAAGTCTATCACCTCCGATATGCTTCTCAATACAATCGTTCCAAGCACTTTAGGAGTTTCACGCATGCTACAAAACGTCGGTTCCGTTGAAAACAAGGGTATCGAGTTCAATATCGTATCACGTAACTTGACCGGCAAATTCAAATGGACAACTACGTTCAACATCTCCGCCAACCGAAACAAGGTATTGGCACTAGGACTCGATTCTGAAGCCATCACTGATGGAGTAGCAGAATCAAACATCACGAAAGTAGGCTATCCGATAGGTATGTTCTACGGAAATGTATTCGGCGGTATCTATCAGTCAATGGAGGAGATTCAAGCACTGCGGAACGACCCCTATTCAGGACTAGCTTTCGACCCGAACGTTCGTCCAGGAGACTGTAAATGGTATGATCTCAACGGTGACGGACTTTATGATGATAATGACCGTACTATTATAGGAAATCCTTATCCACGTTTCAATGCCGGTATGGTCAACACATTCTCATACAAAAACTTCTCATTTAGTTTTCAGTTGAACGGACAATACGGAAATCAGATTTACAACTATACATTACGTGAAACACTCCGCGGAAACAACAATAACAACCTTTCCATCAAAGTAGTAGACAGATGGCGTTCGCCCGAATCGCCGGGTAATGGTTTAGCGGACCGTACTTACACCTCCAATGATGTACGTCCAACTACGGAAATGAGTAAATTTACCAACCGATATCTCGAAGATGGTTCTTATTTATCCATCCGTAATATCCAACTTTCGTACACATTCGACAAAAAAATGCTTCGGAAAACCTTTTTAAACGGATTAGTACTAAGTTTCAATATCGACAACTTGCATACTTTCACCAAATATACCGGTATGAACCCCGAAGCCAACACATTCCGTTCGGCCACCGCACCGGGCATCGACCGTACCGGATATCCTTTATCCAGAAATTTCACCATGGGACTGAAAGTTACATTATAAATCTAAAGCATGAAAAAGAATATGAAAAATTTGAAGAATATATTTACAATGGCATTGGTTACTACCTGTATGTCCGCTTGTACCGGTTTTCTAGACATTGAGCCGGAAACCACTTTAACGGGTAAAAATTTCTACAAGTCACCCGATGATATACGTTCGGCATTGTATTCAACTTACTCTTCATTGAGAGACAACGGACTGTATTCGGCCAGCATCTATCTCTTCGGTGATGTGCGTTCGGATGTCGCATTCCCGAATCAGACCAATTATTATGCCAATACTTTCCGACATGAAATTGAAAAATTTACCATATCTGCCAACAACAGCGGAAACCAAAACTACTGGGCTCATCACTACAAAGGAATCATAAGAGCCAACACGGTCATTGAGAAAGGAAAAGAACTTTTCGGAAATGATGAAGCTGTTCAGAAGTACATTGCAGAGGCCGAAGTACTACGTGCCCTTTTCTATTTCAACTTAGTTCGCGCTTACGGCGGAGTACCCATCATTATGGATATCCCGCAAGAATACACAGATTCCAGAGGTCATCTGCGTGCATCCACAGAAGAGGTGTATATACGAATTCTCACCGATTTGACCACCGCCATCGAATCTAACAATCTTTATCGCTCAACAAATAACGGAGAGAAAACTCCAACAGGAAGAGTCAATAAATATGCGGCAGAGGCTTTACTGGGAAAAGTACTTCTATCCATGCCGAACGACATCACAGAAGCTGCTTATCCCAACGTAGAAGCATGGAAAGATATATCTGCCAATCCAAACATTACCGTATTTTATCCGGAAACGACCACTACGCAATACGAAGCCGCCAAGTATTATCTAGAAGATGTGATAAACAATGGAGGATACGAATTGTACCCGAATTTCAGTGAATTATTCAAGCCCACAAACAAACATTCAAGTGAGTCTATATGGGAAGTGGAATATAAAACGGGGCAGGCAGAAGGATTGGGCAGCCCGTTCTACACTCTTTTCTCACCCGCATCCTATGCACCCCGCAATAAAGCCAACTCAAACGGATATATCCCATCTCCCATTTCAAATCAAGGAAATGGCGCATGCGCACCGACCGGATATTTTATGGACATGGCAAAGAAATGGGATTCCATGTATCCCGATTATCAATATGAAGTACGCAAATTCGATGATGTTATCTACACCGATACACGCATCAGCGACGGTAACATCAAATTAGACACAGATGGTATTTCTTATCTTCCGGTTAATGAGAATAAAGATTATACACAAAACGTCGCATATCCTTACGACCCTTATACTGGTACCTCTTTCCGGACTTCTGTCAAAGGCTTTAGTGCAGACGACCAGTGGATGTGTGGCAAATACATGGGTTCATCAGAATATAAAGTAAATGATTCTGATGACAATTGGTATATCCTCCGTTTTGCGGACGTACTGCTGTTATTGGCAGAAGCGGAAGCACATATAAGTGACGGAGTTCTGTCACAAAGCGTTTTGAATAATACAATCAACCTTGTACGGGAAAGGGCCGGTATTGTTCCGTACCTTGCGTCTGGAGACTCTAATAAAGAATGGGTTCTAGATACTCCGGAAAAGGTTTACCAAGCAATCTATGACGAACGAACATTGGAATTGGCGTTCGAAGGACATCGCTGGTTCGATCTCGTACGCTCAGGGAAAGCAGTAGAAGTAATGAACCAACACTTCACCAATTTCTATAATGCTTATACTTCCAACAGCTCTCCTAATGTGAACAACTACTATATGAAGAGCGAAAAATTTGAGATTGACCAATACTGTACCTTATTTCCTATTCCGTCACAAGAGATACGTTCCAATCCTAAGCTGACACAGAATTATGGTGCAAGATAACAAATGTTATATAAACGAAAGGAAACATGATTATGAATAAGATTACCGCATTACTATCCATATTGTTTATTTCAAGTCTGTTCTGTTCTTGCGAACACCCCGGAATAGAATATATTGTACAAGAAAAGGGGTTAAACGTACAAGAATCAACCATTTATGTAGACGGATTCCTAGCTAAAGGTACCCCCGCTTTTGCTGGTGATGAAAACGAACCGGGTGACCGCTTGGGTATTCCGTTCGTCAACGGGTTTGGTCGGAAACTACTTGTCAAGTTTGTTGATCGGTCATCCGAAACAGGATTGAAAATAGAAGACGGAGAGATACAACTCTCCTTTCAGGGAGATAAACAATATGCTTATTTCCCGATAAGTGGAACCCCAACGCAGGATGGAACGGTACCTATTTCGTTTGACATTTTTGAAAACGGAGAAAAAATTGGCACCACCATCACTAAAACAATTCCAATTTGGGCTGAGGGCACTCAACGTCCTCCACGCGAACTTATTCCTACTAGTGAAAAACCTTTTGTTCTTCTCGGTGGAGAAATTAACTGGGTAAACCAATCTACTCCAACAACCGGAGCACAAAACGAACAAATATTTTGGTATGCCCGAATGTCCAGTCCCTCCACAGAAATCAAAATTTCAGGACTTACATACAACTGCGTGGCTAATCTACGCTACAATTCCATAATGATTGCCAATAATGCCATTCGTCCCGGTTTTACCGAAGATAATGGCGTAAAAACACTTATCTTATTTACTCCCACACCAGAAAATATAGAACAATACCCCGAAGCTTTTACATTAAAAGACGGTACTCTAAGTCACGTTTGGGGAGAAAATGATATATTCTTTCATGGAACAAACTCAAAACCAATATCTGTAGGCATGTGGGACGAAAACACACCTGATATACTCTATGGCGGAAACCGCACACGTCCCATGTCATCCGCATCTTGGACTATCAGTGCTTCAACCCCCAAATCTTATATCGAAAAACCAGGTAACTATAAAATATACATCAAGTATACAAATACAGATGCCGGTAATAACATCATACAGTATTTTCCCAAACATCCTGTCACAGGAGAAACAGGATGGGTACCTTTTGAATTTACAATTACAGAAAATCCTGTATCCGGATTTATAGTCAACCCTAACCTTACTACCGATACTCCTGACGTACCGACTTTCAATGAAGATTGGGAACCTACAGAAAGCGATCCCGTAAAAGCAATACGAGGCGAATTAATACAGAAAAGTAACCAGCAGACGAAAATACTGACCAAAGGGGAAGTACTTGGAGGTAATACTGCTATGCGCATTTGGTTTGCAACATACAAGCCGGAAGGGGCTACAGCACCAACAGGTTATAACTTCAAAGCACATGATGATAACAAAAACAATTGGTTCAGAGGTTTCTACACACCAGATGTTGTAAAGGTTGCCGGTGATAAGTCCAAAATTGGAGCTGGAACAGCCAATAAGAAAAGTAATGAGATCGTTCATTTCTTTGAAGATTCAAAACTAAATGAAAAGTATTTCATATCGTATGTCGATTTCAATGCGGATGCAGGTACCTTGTTGAATAAAGCGGGAACATTCACTTTCATATTCGAGTCACTGCCTAATTCGGGTACGGCATACCCAAAATTTGAAAAAGGATTCACTTGTCCTATAAATGTTATAGTACAAGAATAAATAACAAACGTGGGTTTGATGATTTTTCACATTGTACCATTCTGAAGTTCATTGAACTCACGTTGACCAATTGAAAAGAAAATAAAATTCACAAAAGATTTAATCAAAAGTGATGAACAAACTAATAACAGTCTCATCTATACTCCTTGCGGCAACTGCCGTAAAGGCACAATCGCCCAATGTGATATTCATATTAGCAGACGATTTAGGCTATGGAGACATTTCAGCATTCAATCCGGAATCCAAAATCCACACTCCGAACATTGATAACCTGACACACTCCGGAATTTCCTTTACGGATGCCCATTCATCTTCCGCGCTCTCCACTCCTTCACGCTATTCCATTATCACTGGAAGGTATCCTTGGAGAACAACTATGAAAAGTGGAGTATTGAACGGATTCTCTTCAGCTATGATTACTCCCGACCGCCGTACAATCGCCCAAATGTTTTCTGAAAACGGCTACAACACTGCTTGTATAGGAAAATGGCATCTTGGCTGGGATTGGGCATATCCTCAAAATGCCAAAAACAAACAGGATGTGGATTTCTCACTCCCTATCAAGAATGGTCCTACGGACAGAGGATTCGATTATTTTTACGGTATACCTGCTTCACTCGGAACAGCTCCACACGTTTATGTAGAAAACGATAAAGTGACAGCTCTTCCCAATCGCACCATTGGCCCGCAAAAGGGGATCAAACTGATACGTAATGGAGTCGCAGGTGCCGATTTTGAGCCACAAGACTGCCTACCCAATATTATACGTCATGGTATAGACTACATTAATAAACAGCGTGACAGTAAAAAGCCGTTCTTCCTATATCTTCCTATCACAGCACCGCATACTCCCATATTGCCGACAAAAAAATATCAAGGTCAGACAATCATAGGAGATTATGGAGATTTCGTAATTATGATAGACGACATGGTACAGCAAATCGTAGAAACATTGAAGAAAAACAATCAACTAGAGAATACCATCATTATTTTCACTTCAGATAACGGATGCGCTCCATACATAGGTGTAGAAGAAATGGAAAATAAAGGGCATCACCCAAGTTACATCTACAGAGGTTATAAAAACGACATTTATGAAGGTGGACACCGTATTCCACTCATCGTTTCCTGGCAAGGAAAATATACGAACGAAACCAACAGTTCATTGGTATCACTCACCGATTTCTATGCCACCTTTGCCCAAATGGTGAACTACCAATTGAAAGATGAAGAAGCGGTGGACAGTTATAGTATATGGCCTATACTAAGCAAAAAGGGAAATTCTGCCCGAAAAGATCTTATCTATGAATCGGGAAAAGGTTATCTATCTCTACGTACGCCTCAGCTAAAATTAGTATTCCACGGTGGTTCAGGAGGATGGGGATACCCTAATAAACCTGCTGATCTAGCCAAACTACCCAACATGCAACTCTTTAACCTTAAAGAAGACCCTTCGGAGAAGAAGAATATCATCAGTAACAAACGCTACAAAAAAGATGTGGATAAAATGACACAGATGATCAAAAAGTATGTGGAAGAAGGACGTTCTACCCCAGGAAAGAGGAGTGCGAATGATACTGGTAATAGCTGGAAGCAAATCGAAATATTCATGCAATAAACAAAACCTAGGAGTTAGAATATAAACATCTAAAACTATCAACAAATGAAAGTCATTAATAGCTTCTTATGGGAATGTCTCGCTATAATTCCCTCCGTTTTGATGGCCCAAACAGCTAACAAACAGCCCAATATTGTGTTGATCTTAGCTGATGATATGGGACGTGAATGTTTAGGATGTTATGGCAGTACCTATCAAACACCAAACCTTGACAAACTTTCAGAAATAGGAGTGAGATTCGACAACTGTTTCTCTCAACCCTTAAGCACACCATCGCGCGTACAACTAATGACAGGTAAATACAATAATAAAAATTACTCCTGCTTTGGGCACTTAAATCAAAAGGAGAAAACTTTTGCCCATTTAGCAAAGGACGCCGGATATACCACTATGATAGCTGGCAAATGGCAATTAGGCAGAAACAGAAATCTGCCTAATCATTTTGGTTTCGATCACTATTGCCTTTGGCAGTTAAGCTATGACAGGATGATAAAAGAAAGATATGCCGCTCCACTAATAGAACAAGATGGAAATATAAAGCTTTACTCAAACAATGAATATGGACCGGATATATTCACTCAATATGTGATTGATTTTATTGAAAAGAACAAAACTAAGCCCTTTTTCATATATTATCCTATGGTATTAGTGCATGATCCATTTTACCCCACTCCTCAAAGTGATGTATGGAAAGATCCCTCCATGCGTGAAGTACGCAATACCGCCAATTTCACAAAGATGGTAGAACATGTGGATAAAAACATAAACATGATATTCAACAAGTTAGAAAATTTAAACTTATTGAACAATACCATTATCATTTTTATTGGAGATAACGGAACAAACCGTAACATAAGAACAACCATGAAAGATGGAACAATAGTAAGGGGGGGGAAGGGGCTAACAATTGATACTGGAGTACGTGTACCTATGATAGTTTATTGGGGAAAAAATAACAATACAAAGCATGAATGTGCAGATATGATAGATTTCACCGATTTTATGCCTACTTTTGCAGAAGCTATGAATATTAAAGTGCCTAAACAATGGGATATAGATGGACAAAGCTTTTTACCTCAAATAAAGGGAGAAAAAGGTAAGTATCGCGAATGGGTATTCTGTCATTATGATTCAAGATTTAACGCGTCCGCGAGTAAAAATGCAAAACAATTTTTTAGAGACATGCGATATAAGCTCTATTCCAATGGTAATTTTTACGATACAATAAAGGATCCTAAAGAAACGAATCCTATTGCAAAGGGTAAAGGAAATGCCGAAGCTGAAAAATCAAGAAGAAAACTAGAAAGACTCTTTGCAAATATACCAGCTTGGAAAGTAGGAGATCCTGCAATACCCATGTGTATACTACCAGAATTTCCTTTATTACAAACCCCTAAAAACATAAGTCTAGAGCAAATATTACACTCATATTAAAAAAACATGCATAAACTAATCACCCTTTCATCCGCATTACTTGCGACAGCAGTCGTAAGAGCACAATCTCCCAATGTAATATTTATATTGGCGGACGATTTAGGATATGGAGACATCTCGGCATTCAATCCAGAATCTAAGATTCCTACTCCTAACATTGATAATCTAACCCAAGATGGGATTACTTTTACAGATGCCCACTCCTCTTCCGCCTTGTCAACCCCGTCACGGTATTCCATTCTCACCGGAAGATACCCGTGGCGAACAAAATTAAAAGAAGGTGTACTCGATGGTTATTCACCTGCTATGATTACACCCGACCGTCGGACAATCGCCCAAATGTTTTCTGAAAATGGCTACAATACCGCCTGTATTGGAAAATGGCATTTAGGCTGGGATTGGGGATATCCTCAAAATGCGAAAAATAAGAAAGATGTAGACTTTTCATTACCTATAAAAAATGGTCCCACAGACCGAGGATTCGACTATTTTTATGGTATACCTTCTTCTCTTGACATAGCTCCTTATGTTTATGTAGAAAACAATAAAGTGACTGCTCTTCCCGACCATATCATTGAACCGCAGAAGGGACTCGGTTTAATGCACGGAGGAGTGGCAGGAGCCGACTTTGATCCACAGGATTGTCTACCAAACATAATACGTCATAGTATAGACTATATTGACAAACAGCGTAACAGTAAAAAACCATTCTTCCTATATTTGCCTATTACAGCACCACACACACCAGTGTTGCCGTCAGACAAATATAAAGGTAAAACAACAATAGGAGCCTACGGAGATTTTGTAGTCATGATAGATGATATGGTACAACAAATCGTGGAAACATTGAAGAAAAATAACCAATTGGATAATACTATCATTATTTTTACTTCTGATAATGGCTGTGCTCCTTATATCAGCGTAAAAGAAATGGAAAAGCAAGGTCATTTTCCCAGTTATATTTACAGAGGATATAAAACAGATATTTACGAAGGAGGACACAGAATTCCTCTAATAGTATCTTGGAAAGGGAAGTTCTCGAATAAAATAAGTAATTCCCTTGTTTCTCTTACCGATTTCTATGCGACCTTTGCACAAATGGTCAATCATAAACTAAAAACTGAAGAGGCTGTAGATAGTTACAGTATGTGGCCTATATTAAGTAAAGAAGGGACTTCTACCCGAAAGGACCTTATTTATGAATCAGGGAAAGGATATTTGTCTCTACGCACACCACAACTTAAACTAGTTTTTAATGGAGGTTCAGGCGGATGGGGATACCCCAATAAGCCTGCTGATTTGGCCCAACTACCTCCAATGCAGCTATTTGATCTTGAAAAAGACCCATCAGAGAAAGAAAATATTATCCATGATAAACGCTATGAACAGGAAGTAAAAGAAATGACACGACTCATCAGAAAGTATGTAAAGGAAGGACGTTCCACACCAGGAGCAGAAGTAGCGAATGATACTGAAGACAAGTGGAAGCAAGTAAATATTTTTATGCAATAATCATTTATAAAATAATAAAATCATGCATTACTTATTAGTGAATATTATTTGTGCATTAACTTTATCGAATGCCAGTTCCGACGTAGAAAGAGCACAGCAGACCCTAGATGCTCTTTACCAAAACTATGCAGCACCCAACACGTGTCTGTTACGTGAGAACTATCCTTTTAACCAAGACAATAAGGCGACTTATCTGGCATCAGAAGAACAAGCAAAAAGACGCAATGAATATTCCTACCTTTGGCCGTATTCGGGCACATCCTCTGCAGTAAATGCATTACTGGAGAGCACTGGAAATAAGAAATATAAAAAGCTTCTGGAAAACAAAGTACTACCAGGATTGGAAGAATACTTCGACACACGAAGAGAACCATTCGCTTACTCATCTTATATCAGCAGTCAACCTCTCTCCGATCGTTTTTATGATGACAACGTCTGGTTAGGTATCGATTTTACCGATTCTTATCGTATGACAGGAAAACAAGCTTATCTGGAGAAAGCTAAACTAATATGGAAGTTTATCCTTAGTGGTAAAGATGACGTACTCGGCGGAGGAATCTACTGGTGCGAACAAAAGAAGGAATCTAAAAATACTTGTTCTAATGCACCGGGAGCCGTATTTGCTCTCAAGCTATTTCAAGCTACTCAAGATGATGCCTATTTAAAAGAAGGAAAAGAGTTATACGAATGGACTAAAAAGAATCTGGAAGATCCAAAAGATCATTTATACTTTGACAACATCTCACTCAACAAAAAAATCGGTCGTGCCAAATTTGCCTACAACAGTGGGCAAATGATGCAAGCAGCTGCCCTACTCTATCAAATTACCAAACAGAAAAGTTATCTGGAAGATGCCCAAAATATAGCAGAAGCGTGTCACAAACACTTCTTCACTCATTTCACCTCTCCAGACGGACAAACGTTCCAATTACTGAAAAAAGGAAATATTTGGTTCACAGCAGTTATGCTAAGAGGTTTTATTGAACTTTATCAAATAGACCATAACAAGACTTATCTAACTGATTTCCAAAAAAGTCTTGATTACGCATGGCATCATGCCAGAGATGAACGGGGCTTGTTCCAGACAGATTGGAGCGGTACAGATAAAAACGAGAAAAAATGGCTCTTGACACAAGCTGCTTTCATAGAAATGTATGGAAGACTAGGCGGAATCGATTTATAATAATCACTTTTAATAACCCTCTTAAAAACAATAGAGATATGAAGAAAAGAAATATCGGAATATGTATCATCACGACCACCCTATTAATGGGAGGTCCTGCTAAAGCTACAGAACTTATTCTGGCTAAGGATCATACCAATGTGGTTAATCAAGCAGTTGAAATTGCCGCTTATAAAAGTAATCGTCCACCCGTAAACAAGCGGCTTTTTACATCAAAAGCCGTGGAAGCGGAAATCACCAGGGTGAAAAAGCTACTTACTAATCAAAAATTGGCATGGATGTTCGAGAATTGTTTTCCAAATACTCTTGAGACAACAGTTCATTACCGTACAACAGACGGTAAGCCTGATACTTTCGTCTACACAGGAGATATCCATGCCATGTGGTTACGCGACTCCGGAGCACAGGTTTGGCCTTATATACAATTAGCGAATAAAGACCCGGAATTGAAGAAAATGCTCGAAGGAGTGATACGCAGACAATTTAAATGTATAAATATCGATCCATACGCCAATGCTTTCAATGACGGGGCTGTGGGAGGAGATTGGATGTCCGACCTGACCGACATGAAACCGGAACTGCACGAACGTAAATGGGAAATAGATTCTCTATGTTACCCACTACGTCTGGCCTATCAATATTGGAAAGAAACCGGTGATGCAAGCATCTTTGATAATGAATGGATACAGGCTATCACCAACATACTGACAACTTTCAAGGAACAACAGCGCAAAGAGGGAGTAGGACCTTATAAATTTCAACGCAAAACGGAACGTGCACTCGATACATTAAACAACAACGGTTTAGGTGCTCCTGTGAATCCTGTCGGACTCATTGTTTCAGCCTTCCGTCCGTCTGACGATGCGACAACTTTACAGTTCCTCGTACCGTCTAATTTCTTCGCTGTTTCTTCTCTAAAGAAAGCTGCGGAAATTCTGAATGTTGTAAACAAAAACACCAGTCTGGCGAAACAATGCACAGATTTGGCATTAGAAGTGGAAGCTGCATTAAAAAAATATGCAACTTACAATCATCCTAAATATGGTACAATCTATGCTTTCGAAGTAGACGGATTCGGAAATCATCTCTTAATGGATGATGCCAACGTACCAAGTCTGTTGGCAATGCCTTATCTGGGGGATGTAGACATTAACGATCCTATTTATCAAAACACACGTCGTTTTGTATGGAGCAAAGACAACCCCTACTTCTTCAAAGGAAAGGCAGGAGAAGGTATTGGAGGACCTCACATCGGTTATGATATGGTATGGCCTATGAGTATCATGATGAAGGCATTCACCAGTCAGGACGACCAGGAAATTAAGTCTTGCATAAAAATGCTGATGGATACAGACGCAGGAACAGGATTCATGCACGAATCTTTCCATAAGGATGACCCTAAAAACTTCACACGCGCCTGGTTTGCATGGCAAAACACCTTATTTGGTGAGCTCATTTTAAAGTTGGTCAACGAAGGAAAAATAGATCTATTGAACAGCATACAGTAAAATAAATTATAAGATAGCCATTCAATTCGAAGGTGTGTCGTAATGCACGATGCACCTTCTTTCTTGTTCATCACTATATAAATCGGTTTATTTTCTTCAAGCTGCGATAATTCGAAGATTTCTTTGATTTATGTGTCTCCAGCATCTAAATAAAGCGACAGTAAGCTCATAAAACCATCCAATCAGCCAATTCATACCTTCTTTTGTCAGTTTTGCACACATCTTTTTTATATTGAAGGCAATGGCTAGGAAGGCAAAGTCCATGAAGACCTTGTCCTTTCCAAAATGTCGGAAACGTTTGTAGTTCATATTGTTTTTAATTTGTCCGAACACGGCTTCCGGTTCTATGCATCTCTGCCCTCTGTGTTTCAGTCCTTTCTCAGAGCAGAGCAGTTCTTTGGCTCTCCGCTTGTATTGTCTAAGCCTATGATTCAGTTCTATCGTCCTGTTTCCTTTTGCTTTAAAACAGCGGCATCGCAGGGGACAGCCTTCACACCTGACAGCTCTGTACCGTGCATTTTCGCTGACATATCCGGATGCGGTTTTCACATTCCTGGTGCCTATCCTCCGCATCCTTTGCCCCATAGGGCAGATGCAGAAGTCATGTTCTTCATTGTAGTAGAAGTTTTCGGCCTTGAACGGGTCCGGTTTGAATCTCGGCCGCTGCTCCATGTGGAAATAGTTGTACTTTACGTAGGCTTCCATGCCGTTTTCGGACATGAAGCGGTAATTCTCTTCGGAGCCATAGCCGGAATCAGCAACCACCGTATGGGCCATCCGGTCATACCTGTTTGAAAAAGATTGCAGGAAAGGAATCAGGGTCAGTGTATCCGTAGGGTTCGGGAAGAGTGCAAAATCGGTGATGAACTGATTTTCGGTGCCGATTTGAAGGTTGTAACCGGGCTTCGTCTGTCCGTTGCGCATGGCATCCTCCTTCATTCTCATAAAAGTAGCGTCCTTGTCCGTCTTGGAATAGGAATTCCTCTCTTGCAGCGTTTCCAGATGGCAGTCGTATTCCTGCAGTTTGTCCCTGTGTTCTTCCAGTTCCTTCAGCTGTTTGCGTTTCTTTTTCAACGCAGTCTTTTCCTCTTTCGCGGATGGCTCGGAAACCTTTTCTAGTGCATGACGCAATTCTCCTGCCATTTCAGTCAGCATGGCCGGAGTGAACTCAACCTCCTCATTGTTCTCTGATGACTTCTCCCGGACAATGACATCGTCTATCTGCCCTAACAGGACATGTATCTTCTTCATCAGGCGTTCACGGTTCCGCTCAACCGTTTTTCGCCAGACGAAAGTGTACTTGTTGGCTTTGGATTCGATCTTTGTCCCGTCAATGTATTCCACATTCAGGCTGATGAAGCCTTTGGAAGAGAGAAGAAGTACGGTTTGCGTAAACACCTCGTTGATTTCCTTCTTCACCCGGTTGCGGAAACGGTTGATGGTAATGAAATCCGGTTTCTCATATCCGGCAAGCCAGATATAATGGATGTCACGGTGAAGGAGCTTTTCGATTTTCCGGCAGGAGTAGATGTTGTTCATATAGGCATACAGAATGACCTTGAGCATCATCCTGGGATGGTAAGGGCTGCGCCCGCATTCCTTATACAACTTCCTGAAACTTTCAAGGTTCAGGCTCTCAACCAGAGCGTCAACCATCCGAACTGGATCATGCTCTGCAATATCCTCGTCAATTCTTGGAGGAAAAAGCACTGTTTGGTTGGGATTGTAAGGACGAAAATGTATCTTTGTCATAGTATAAAATCTTATGCCTAAAGATACGAAATCTTTAGGTAATAACAAAGCCCCAGCTTGTGAAAGTCGGGGCTTTGTGCGTAAAAGAAAGAAGGGGTGCATTTTGACACACCTTCTTTTCAACACGTAAATTACTATTAACATTGACTAATTATCGCAAAGGAATTACCACATCTGCCGATAATTCCTAACTTTGCGTATATGATTTACTCAGACAAAAAAACTATGTACAAGAACCTGTTAAGCTGGCTTACCATTCTACTGGGGCTTTCCTCCTGTTCCGGCACCTCACCGACCATATCGGTGGTATGTGAAGAAAATAACATAGGAAACAGTGTCATCAAATGGGAAACAGCTCCCTTGCTGAAAGGACAGGTACAAGTCTATGCTTCCACATCCCCCACATTGATTCCTGAAGAATCTCCTGTGGCAATGAGTAATATCTCCGACGGAAAAATGACAATCATCACCGAAGATCCTTCCCAACGCTATTACTATATGATGGTATTCAACAACAAATACCGGGTCAGAGTAGCTACCCGCAATGTCAATATTCCCGGCGTACAGAACTTTCGTGATCTGGGAGGATATAAATCTACCGATACAGGGAAAATGATCAGTTGGGGGATGCTCTATCGTTCTGCACAGATAGACAGCATTTCTCCCGGTTCGCGCCGTGAACTCAAAAATATGGGCATACGCACCATCATAGATCTCCGTTCCGAAGAAGAACTCCACAATTACCCGCAACTGGATGATAAGGAATTTAGAATAGTCCATATCCCCATCCCGACAGGAAATATGGAAAGTATCCTGCAAGGAATCCGGAAAGAGAAAATAAAAAGCGACACCATTTACCGGTTGGTAGAACGTATGAACCGGAAATTAGTAGCAAATTACCAAAAAGAGTTCAGAGAAGTGTTCGACATACTTCTCAATCCGGACTGTTATCCGGCTGTGATTCATTGTACATCCGGAAAAGGACGGACAGGGGTAGTATCAGCCTTGCTGCTTGCCGCATTAGGGGTCAATGAAGACATGATTATGTCCGATTATCGTTTAAGTAATGATTATTTCAACATTCCCAAAGCTTCAAAATATGCCTACGAGTTACCGGCAAATTCACAGGAAGCAATTACCACCATTTACTCGGCTAAAGAAGACTTTCTGAATGCCGCCAAAGACCAAATCGAGTCAGAATATGGAAGCATACAGGGCTATTTGGAGAAAGGAATCGGACTTTCAACAGAAGAAATAAGGCAGTTACGCAGCATATTGTTAATAAATTGACTATCTTTGCAGCCGAAATAAAAGATATACAGAGATTTAATGAAGACATTTGAA